>ERZ1673742.98-NODE-98-length-138622-cov-7.087286_pt1 | contig 138622 bp, 111 predicted proteins | sample MGYA00580208_ERZ1673742 | MGnify/ENA primary metagenome ERZ1673742 (study PRJEB41218, sample SAMN15661774) | gut metagenome | host: Homo sapiens | place: Canada: London | collected 2015-08-20/2019-03-30 | study: EMG produced TPA metagenomics assembly of...
CGCCTGGACCTACGAGCCGTATGAGCGGTTTGATGTGGAGATGCCGGACGGCAGCATCAAAAGCTACGGCAGGATTAGCCGTTCCAACTGCACCTGGGATGAGGAGTTCCAGGTGTTCACGCTGACCTCCGATGTAGAGGAAACCTCTACCCGGAGCGAGGACATCTCCCTGGATTATGATTTCTTCCATTCCGACCTTTTAGAGATTTCCTGCGGCGGGAACTACACGGCGAAGGTCATACCAAAGGACATCAACATCTGGATCTCCCGGCTGTTCCTTGGAGACGCGGACGGCTTTTCCATCCTCTACTACCAGGACGTGGATTCTCTGGTCTACTGGGCGAACCAGGCGGCGTACCGCTGGAAGCTCCGGGGGATGTGTATGTGGTCTTTGGGGCAGGAGGATATGCGCTTGTGGGAATGGCTGCCGAAGCAGATTTAACAATTTAATCTTTTTGAAATCAGCGACTGCTTTTCGGAGCGGCCGCTTTTTTCATACACAAAACCAAGAGAAACGGAGGTTACCAACATGAAGGAATTTTGGAATGTGATCCAGATGGTGTTCACCGCTGTGGGAGGGTGGCTTGGCTACTTCCTTGGCGGCAATGACGGGCTGATCATCGCCCTGGTGGTGTTTGCGGTGGCAGACTACATCACGGGCGTAATGTGCGCCGTATCGGACAAGAAGCTCAACAGTCAGGTGGGATTTAAAGGAATCTGCCGGAAGGTACTGATTTTCCTGCTGGTGGGAATTGCCCACATCCTTGATGTGCAGGTCATCGGTACGGGTTCTGTGCTTCGCACGGCAGTGATTTTCTTCTATCTGTCCAACGAGGGCGTGAGCATCATCGAGAACGCCGCACACCTTGGACTGCCCATCCCGGAAAAGCTGAAGGCAGTGCTGGAGCAGCTCCATGACAGAGCGGAAAATGAAAAGGAGGACGAATGATTATGGCTTACACAAACAGTTCATTGGCATCTTATACGAAACTCAGCCCCAACCACTCCGGGCAAAGGACACACTCCATCGACCGCATCACGCCCCACTGTGTGGTGGGGCAATGCTCGGTGGAAACACTCGGCAGTATCTTTCTGCCCACATCCAGACAGGCAAGCTGCAACTATGGCATCGGCGTGGACGGTCGTGTGGGTATGTATGTGGAGGAGAAAAATCGCTCCTGGTGTTCTTCTTCCAGTGCCAACGATCAGCGGGCCGTCACCATCGAGTGTGCGTCCGATACCACAGAGCCGTATGCCTTTAAGGATGTGGTTTACCAGAAGCTGATCACTCTTTGCGTGGATATCTGCAAGAGAAACGGCAAGAAGAAGCTCCTGTGGTTTGGCGATAAGGACAAGACGCTCTCTTATGAGCCGAAGTCCGATGAAATGGTGCTGACGGTGCATCGCTGGTTTGCCAACAAGTCCTGCCCCGGAAACTGGATGTATGCCAGGATGGGCGATCTGGCCAGCAAGGTGACGGCTGCGCTCGGAGGCAGTACGGCGACAACGGAACCCGCCGCTGCAACTGACAACGAGAAAGCCATCTGGGATTACCTTTACGGCAAGATTGGCAATGCCTACGGCGTAGCTGGTTTGATGGGGAACCTCTATGCGGAATCGGCATTGAGACCGAATAATCTGCAGAATACCTACGAAAAGAAGCTGGGCCTTTCAGATACACAATATACCGCAAAGGTCGATGACGGCTCCTACACCAATTTCGTCAAGGACTCTGCCGGATATGGCCTTGCGCAGTGGACTTACTGGTCACGCAAGCAGGCCCTTCAGGAATATGCCAAGGCGTCCGGCAAATCCATCGGTGATCTTGATATACAGCTTGCCTTCATCTGGAAGGAGCTCTCGGAAGGATACAAAGCGCTTCTGAAAACGCTGCAAGCGGCAACCTCCGTCACAGACGCTTCCACGGCGGTACTGACGCAATATGAACGTCCTGCAGATCAAGGTGCTTCTGTTCAGGCGAAGCGTGCCGGATATGGACAGACCTACTACGACAAATATGCCGGTGCCACTTTCCCGGAGAAACTCATCACAGGATATTACCGCGTGCGCAAAAGCTGGTCCGATACAAAGTCGCAGCTCGGCGCATACCGCGTGCTGGCTAACGCCCAGAAACAGGCAGACGATAATCCCGGCTTCTATGTTTTTTCCAATGATGGCACTCGCATCTATCCTGATCAGAAAGCCGTAACCTATCTGGAATACACGGTAGTCAAAGGTGACTCTCTCTGGGGAATCGCACAGCGCTTCCTCGGCAAAGGCAGTCGTTATCCAGAGATCATGACCTTAAACGGCCTGACCTCCACAATCATCTACAGTGGACAGAAGCTGAAGCTCCCGAACTAAATACGGTTACGTTCTTTGGGCCCATCAGGGATTATTCCTTTGTGGGCCTCTTTTTTTATGCTTACCTTCGTCAAAACAGGTCCACCGCCTCCAGTGGAAAGTGAGAGAAACCCTCTCGGACTGGAGGATATACCCATGACACAGATAACATTACCCGATGCTGACCTTGCCGCTGCCCTTGATGGAGTTAGTACGGATCACTTCTTTACCGAGGAACAATTCCAACGTGATATGGATTATTACAGAGCCCAGACCATTGCGAAAACCATGCTGGATGCTGGACTTATTTCCTTGTCACAATTCGACAAATTAACAGCTCTGAACCGGAGATCTTTCTCTCCGTTTCTGGCCGAGATTATGCCGAAAATGACTTGATAAATAGTGCTTTTAGAGTGATAGATAGACACTACCGAAGGGAGGTGAAACCGTGAAAAGGGTCACGAGATTAGGTGGAGACGTCAAGAAAAAATCCACCGCCAAGGTCCTCCGAGTGGCAGCCTACTGCCGCGTTTCCACAGGCAGCGACGCACAGCTTGAAAGTCTTGATGCGCAGAAAACTCACTATGAAAACTACATCAATGGACGTGAGGATTGGGAGTTTGCCGGTCTGTATTTTGACGAAGGCATCTCCGGAACCAAGAAAGAAAAGCGACCTGCGCTGCTTCAGATGATCGCAGACTGCAAGGCCGGTAAGATCGATTTCGTAATCACAAAATCCATCAGCCGTTTTGCAAGGAACACCACGGACTGTCTGGAGATGGTCCGCAAGCTACTCGAACTGGACATTCCGATCTATTTCGAGAAGGAAAACCTGAACACAAGCTCTATGGAAAGTGAGCTCTTTCTCGCCATCTTAAGCAGCATGGCCGAGGGGGAGTCTACATCCATTTCCGAGAATAACAAATGGTCCATACAGCGACGATTCAAGAATGGCACCTTCAAACTCAGCTATCCGCCCTACGGCTACAATTGGGATGGCGAGCAGATGGTCATAAATCCTGAACAAGCCGAGACGGTACGCTGGATTTTTAAACAGGTGCTTTCCGGCAAAGGCACGCACGCCATTTCGGACGAGCTGAATGCAAACAGCATACCCACCAAAAAGGGAGGACGCTGGACGCCTACAACAGTGCGCGGCATGGTCAGCAACGAGAAATACACCGGCGATGTGATTTTTCAAAAAACCTACACCGATTCGCAATTCAACCGCCACATCAATTACGGCCAGAAAGACCGGTACGCGATGTCCGATCATCACGAAGCCATCATAAGCCGTGAGGTATTTGAGGCGGCAAACGCACTGATCGCACAGCGCGGCAAGGAAAAAGGCATCATCAAGGGCAGCGAAAAGTATCAAAGCCGCTACTGCTTTTCCGGCAGGATTGTCTGCGGTGAGTGCGGTGATACCTTTAAGCGCCGGATACACTCTACCACGACACATAAATATGCCGCGTGGTGCTGTAACACCCACATTGAGGACAAGAGCCGCTGTTCTATAAAGTACATCCGTGACGACACGGTCAAGGCAGCATTTGTGACGATGATCAATAAGCTGATTTTCGCCCACAGCATAGTCCTGAAGCCTTATGTGGAAACATTACAAAATGGCTGTACCAATGCACCTATGCGCCGGATTCAGCAAATCCAGACTCTGCTCTTGGAAAATGCCGAGCAGCGTGAAACCCTTACAAAGCTGATGGCGCAGGGATACATCGACCAGATTCTTTACAACGAAGAAAACAACACGCTTTTATCACAGGCAGACCGCTACCGCCAAGAGATGGATACGCTCAGCAAAGCCATCGGCGGCGACGGTGCACATGTCACGGCAGCAAAGGAGCTTCTGCGCTATGTAGAAAAAGCAGCCATGCTGACAGACTTCGATGAAGCGCTGTTTGAAAATACCGTAACCTGCATCAAAGTGCTTTCCCGCGAGGAGATTGCCTTTGAATTAAAATGCGGACTTACGCTTAAGGAAAGGATGTGAATACATGGGGCATACACCATTCGGATACCGGATTGAAAACGGTATCGCGGTAATCGACGAAGACGCAGCCGGTAAGCTCCGAAAGCTCTATGAGAATTACCTTTCTGGGCTGAGCCTGAAAGACGCTGCCGCTAAAGCCGGAATCGACACCTACCACGGAACCGCTAAGCGCCTGTTAAAAACGCAGCACTACATCGGTGATGATTTCTATCCGGCCATCATCGATGAGATGGTCTTCCAGAATGCACAGGTGGAGCTTGTGAAGCGCGCTGCTGCCCTTGGCAGACTGAATCGCACACCGAAGGAAAAAGTGCTCACGGCTCCGACCATTTTTACGATCCGGGACATTAAGAAACATTTCGATAACCCGGTAACGCAGGCCGAATACATTTACAGCCTGATCGATAGCGAGGTGAGCTGATGGGAAATGTAATGGTCATCCCGGCAAAAAGACAGGTCGGGAACAACATCAAAAAAGCTGAGAAGCCAAAGCTCCGAGTCGCAGCGTACTGCCGTGTCAGTACTGACAGCGATGAGCAGGCCACAAGCTACGAGGCCCAGATTGAACACTACACCGAATATATCTCCAAGAATCCGGAATGGGTGCTGGCAGGCATATTCGCGGACGACGGAATCACAGGTACAAACACCAAAAAGCGTGACGAGTTTAATCGCATGATCGAAGAATGCCATGACGGAAACATCGACATGATCATCACCAAGTCAATCAGCCGATTTGCCCGCAACACGCTGGACTGCCTGAAATACATTCGCGAGCTCAAGGATCTGAACATCTCGGTTTTCTTCGAGAAAGAGTCCATCAACACAATGGACGCCAAGGGCGAGGTGCTGCTTACCATCATGGCGTCCCTTGCCCAGCAGGAAAGCCAGAGCCTCTCGCAGAATGTGAAGCTCGGCATCCAATACCGCTACCAACAAGGCAAGGTGCAGATCAACCACAACCGTTTTCTCGGCTACACCAAAGACGCTGACGGCAATCTGGTCATCGAGCCGGAGCAGGCAGAAATCGTCCGACGCATCTACCGGGAATACCTGCAGGGACTGAGCATGGATAAAATCGCCGCAGGGCTTGAGGCGGACGGCATTCTCACCGGCGCAGGCAAGACCAAGTGGCACACCAGCACCATCAACAAGATTCTCCGGAATGAGAAGTACATCGGTGACGCGCTTCTGCAAAAGACCTACACCACAGATTTTCTGACAAAAAAGCGCATCAAGAACAATGGCACCGTCCCGCAGTACTACGTGGAGGGCGACCATGAACCGATTATTCCGAAGGACATCTTCCTGCTGGTGCAGGAGGAACTGGTCCGCAGACGCGTGGTTCACACCAGCGACAACGGCAAACGCCACTGCTACTCCTGCAAGCACTGCTTTTCACAGATTGTTATCTGCAATGAATGCGGTGAGTTTTTCAGGCGCGTTCACTGGAACAACAGAGGCTGCAAATCCATCGTCTGGCGCTGCTGCTCACGGCTGGAGGCTACCGGCCACGCCTGCCATAGCCGGACGGTGAACGAAACACTTCTGGAGCAGGTGGTCATCGACGCCATCAACCGGGTGCTTTGCCAGAAGGATGATTTCCTGCAAACGCTGCGGGCCAACATCGCCACGGTGGTTCTGCAGGGCGACGTCCTCTCTCCGGAGGTCATAGACGAGCGCCTGAGCAAGCTGCAAAAGGAGCTCTTGAAGAAGATCAACCAGAAGGATGATTACGACGCCATAGCGGACGAGATTCTCCGACTCCGGGATCAGCGTCGCCAGGCTGAGGTAGACAGCGTCATCAAAGATGAACAGATGAAGCAGATCCGGGACCTGCAGGATTTCGTCAAGAACCAGCCTTCCACCATCACAGAGTTTGATGAGACGCTGGTCAGCCGCCTGATTGCAAAGATCACCGTTTTTGACGATCACTTCACCGTGGAATTCAAGTCCGGCATTACAATCAATATCGAGGCTTAAAGCAAGGCTCCCTTACTGCCGCTGATGGCAGTGTGGGAGCCTTGGTCTGTCTAATGACTATTTTGATGTCGTTGCCTTGATCGTACCCAGACAGTGTAACCTTGCAACATGATTTTCGTCGGTTGCGATAAGTCTTTCTGTTTCAAGGATCATACTCAGTCCTCACTTCTTAATCAACATCCAAACCACAGCTTCAACCCTACTGCAAAAACATCTAAACCACTAACTCAGCCCCATGACATCTAAACCGCCTACTCAACCCTCCGAACATTTCCTTTGATATGTTCCCACATAAGCGTTTTTGCGGCCATTTTCGCTCCCCGCCGCTGACGGTCAGATGCACGAAAAGCCCAGAAATACGGCACTTTTTCAGCGGTTAGTCTTTCACCCGTGACATCAAAACTACCGTCTCCACATGCCCGCTTTGCGGAAACATATCCACTGGCTGAATACGCGCACAGAAATAGCCGGCGGCACAGATCCTTTTTAAATCACGCGCGAGCGTGGCAGGATCGCAGGAAACATAGATGATATTTTCCGCATTCGAAGCAAGTACCGTTTCAATCAGAGCCGCGTCGCAGCCTTTTCTGGGCGGATCCAGTATTACGGCGGACGGCGTTCCGTACCGTGCAATCACGTCCGGCGTGACGTCAGCGGCGTCCCTGCAATAAAACGCAGCGTTCGGGAATCCGTTCTCTAAAGCGTTCCTGCGGGCGTCCGACACAGCGGACGGCACGGATTCTACTCCGGCCAATATGGGCAGCCGCCCCTGCGCTTTGCCTGATTCGCGGAGACGGGAGAGCAGATAAATGCCGATCGTTCCGATTCCGCAGTAAATATCATAGATCAGCTGCGGCTCGTCCGGAAGAAACGCATAAACCAGCTCGTAAAGGCGCTCCGTCTGCGCCGGATTTACCTGATAGAAGGAGTGCGGAGAAATTTCAAACGAAGGAGCGCCGGGAAATGATCCGATCACGTCCCGGATCGAAGGCTTTCCGCAGATCAGGCGCAGATCCCCGCGCAGAACGACATTCGTATTCTGCGTATTGGCACAGAGATAGACGGAGACTACAAAAGGAAGCGCCGCGCAGAGCGCCGCTGCATACGCTTCCATTCCCGGCAGCGCCTTGGCATGAACGACAAGAACCGCCATGGCCTCCCGCGCGCCGCGATGATTTGTCCGAACCATCAGAGCGCGGAGCACGCCTTTGCCGGAAGATTCGTCATATGCGGAAATTCCGTGCGCATTCATATATTTTACGGTGAAATCCCGAATTTCACGGCTCATCTCATTTTCCAGAAGACAGCCTTCCGTTTCCCGGATCGGGACGACGCGATGAGAATTCGGCGCATAAAATCCGCACGTGATTCCGCCGCCCGCGGCGGGGGAGAAAGCATAGATAGATTTGTTCCGGTACCGGAAAACAGGCTCCGAGGGCAGCACAGGAGCGACCAGAGCCGCGGCATCGGGCAGACCGCCGATCCGGGATAGACAGTCGCTGACGCGGCGCCTTTTCCAGGTAAGCTGCTCCTCGGCGGCGAGGTGGCAGAACGTGCAGCCGCCACAGCTTCTGGCAAAATTCGGGCAGCTCGGAGGTTCGACGCGATGCGGAGAAAAAGTCGATATAGAAACGGCTTTTCCTACGGCATATGATTTTGTCACCTTTAAAATACGGACGACGCCCCGTTCTCCCGGAAGCATGCCACGGCAGAAAACAACCAGACCATCAAGCCGACCGATGCCGCTGCCGTCTTCCGCAATCGAATCGATTTCCAATTCGTATAGCTTGTTCTTTTCCATTCCGTTCCTCTCACTTTTTACTCGGCACTTTTCAGCGATTCGACCATAGAGACGGCCTTCAGCCGCCAATGCATCAGGAAATTGACCAGCATCGAAAATCCGAAAGTCAGCAGCGCGGCCAGCACGTAGCTGAGCGGATAGATATCGCGCCCAAACATGACGATTTCTACTTCTGCGGTCGTTACGACAAACGCATGCAGCCAGATTCCAAGAACCAGACCGACCGCGATGCCAAGCAGCGTCAGAATCACGGACTCGCGGAAAATATAGGCGGTGACCTCTCTGTCCGTAAAGCCGAGCACCTTGATCGTAGCAACCTCCCGGATCCGTTCCGTGATATTTACGTTTGCCAGATTGTATATGACGATTGCTGCCAGCGCGGCAGCGCTTACAATCAAAACGGCCACGACGATATCCAGACTGCCGATCGCATCAGAGAAGCCTTCTTTGATATGATGCGTAAAGGAAACAGAGGTAACCGTTCCCAGCTCCAGCAGCTCCGCAGCCAGTTCCTCCGCCTCCGGTCCGTCCGGCTCTGCGCCCTCCGGCAGGAGCCCGGCGCAAAAGCTGAAAACCGGCGCTTCTCCGAAGGCCTCTTCATATAAAGAGGGGAGAATATAAATATAGTTATAGATGTAATTTTCCGCGATTCCCGTTACGGTAAAATATTTTCTTTCTCCCTCGTTTACCGTGAAGCCGATCCGGTCTCCGCACTCGATCCCGAGCTTCTTGGAAAGCTTTTCGGTGATGACGACGCCGTCCTCCGTAAGAGAATAGTATTCGCGGTTTGCTTCCTTTTTTTCCCTGGAGTGCAGAGAGAAAAATTTCGCACGATGCTCGTCCTGCGCGCCCGCGGCGCAATCGGGACTCAGCACGTAGGCCTGCACAAAGCTGCTTCCGCCTTCCGCATACGCGTCGATGTATTTTTCGGAATAGAGGATATAATCCGCGCCGTGTTTTTCCAGCAGCTCCGCGGCTCCGGACGCCTCGAATGCCGCTTCGGAAGCAACGGAGGCGGTAAAGTCGTACAGTGTAACATCACGGAACTGCTTGTTCACGATATCGGATATGGAATTTTTCAACCCGAAGCCGGTCAGCATGAGCGCCGTGCATCCTGCGATTCCGATGATCGTCATCAGAAGGCGCTTTTTATAGCGGAAAATATTACGAGCCGTGACCTTCCAGGTAAAAGACAGGCGCTTCCAGAGCGGCTGCAGATGCTCCAGTAAAATTCGTTTTCCCATTTTCGGAGCTTTGGGGCGCATGAGTGCCGCAGGAGTTTCCTTTGTCGCATCTATGCAGGCGGCGACCGTGAAAATTTCCGTACAGGCCAGCGCGGCAAGCGTCGTCAGAGCGCCGAACGTCCAATGAAACGGCGTCTCAATCGCCGGAAGCGTATACAGGATGGAATATGCGGCGAATATCGCCCGCGGGAATAAATTGTAGCCGAGCGCCAGCCCCAGGACGCTGCCAAGCACAGTTGCGGCAAAGGAATAAAAAGTATATTTAAAAAGGATCGCGGCCTTTCCGTAGCCCAGCGCTTTCATTGTGCCGATTTGGATGCGCTCTTCTTCTACCATGCGCGTCATTGTCGTCAGGCAGACAAGCGCCGCAACCAGAAAGAAAAAGACGGGGAAAATTTTCGAAATTGCATCGATTTTTTCTGCGTCGCCTTCATAGCTTGAAAAACCGACGTTGCTCTCTCTTCCCAGCACAAACGCATCCTCGCCGAGCAATTCCTGAATTTCTGCGGCGGCCTTGTCCACGGTCTCTTGATATGCCTCGCTGTAAGTATCAAACGAAGCGGCGCCCTCAACAGTGACCGCGATCTGCGAATACAGGCCGGCAGCGCTGAGTATTGTAAAGCTGTCCTTTGTCGTATAAAGAATATAATCGAGTCTGCCTGTTCCGACGGTGCTGCTGCCAAGCTCGAAGGAAATAAATTCAGGGGAATCCACCGTCCCTACGATTTTATAAGAGCTCTGGATTCCTGGAACCTCGCCCTCAAACGTAATCGTGTTTCCGACGTCCATCTGACTGCTGAAGTCCTTCGTCCGGAGAATGACGCATTCGTCCTTGGACTCTGGAAAGCGTCCGTTTGTCAGCGTCAGTGTGTTGATCCGCTCCGGAAGACTGATTAATTTCACCGCAGCGCTGCGCCCATCCAGAGAAAAAGTCGCTTCCGAGGTATAAAACCCTTCTGCCTCGCTGACGCAGTCCAATGCCTCGATCCGGTCCGCATCTTCCTGCGTCAGTCCGGAATACGAAGCGGCATACAGATCCATAAACCGGTTGTTCTTATAATAGTGATCCGCAGTCAGAAGCATGTCGTCAGACGTACATTTCACGCCGGCAAAGACGCCCGTCCCCAGCGCCACGATCAGCAGGATTGAAAAGAATCTGTTTGCGGTCCGCAGGACCGTTCTTATAATTTCTGTAAAATATGCCTTCATTGCCGGATCACCATGTGATTTGTTCGATCGGCGTCGGATCGGAATTTACGACGATGTCCTGTACCCGGCCGCTCCGCATCGTTATGACCTTATCCGCCATGGGGGTAATCGCCTGATTGTGCGTGATTACAACCACATTCTTATTATAATTTTTGCAGATATCCTGAAGCAATTTCAAAATCGCTACGCCGGTATTAAAATCCAGCGCGCCGGTGGGCTCGTCGCATAAAAGGATTTTAGGATTCTTCGCGATTGCTCTTGCGATGGCGACACGCTGCTGTTCTCCCCCGGAAAGCTGTGCGGGAAAATTTCCGATCCGATCGGAAAGGCCTACGGCGCGCAGCGTTTCGGCGGCATCCAGAGGATCCCGGCAGATCTGGGCTGCAATTTCCACGTTTTCCAGAGCGGTTAGATTCTGCATTAAATTATAAAACTGAAAGACAAAGCCTACGTCGTATCGTCTGTAATATACGAGCTCCTTTTGAGACATCGCGCTGATCTCACAGCCGTCCAGAAATATTTTTCCGGAGGAGCAGCGGTCCATTCCGCCCAGCATATTAAGGACGGTTGTTTTTCCGGCGCCGCTTGCGCCTACGATCACCGTGAATTCTCCCTTCGCGGCGGAAAAGGAAACCTCGCTCACCGCATCGATTTTTAAATCGCCGACCGTATAAGACTTACTGACACGTTCGAAAACTATGTATTCCTCCATCAGAAACAGAACCTCCCGAAAATAAAAAAGACAACCGCAGTATAGCATAATTTGTAAATTACAGCTATATAAATATTGCATAGAAGCATTATTAAGGAGCAGGGACGATGAACGATACCAACAACAGAGTGCCGGTAAAATTAAACGGTCAGGACGTAAATATCCAGAACAGAGAAAAGATAAAAGTCACGGGAGTGAACGACATTATCGGCTTCGACGAGACCTTTGTGGATATCGAGACGGAGCTTGGAAAAATGCTGATCCGGGGCGAGGGCCTCAAAATCGCGCGCCTGAGCCTGGAGCAGCACGAGCTGGTGATCAACGGGTACGTATATAGCTGCGAATATGAAGATACAAATAAAAATAAAAAAGGCATCGTAGGGAGAATTTTTAGATAATTATGGCAGACGGAATGAATCAAACCTTAGAAACGATACGAGTGTTTTTCCTGATGGGCGCCGCAGGACTCGTGATCGGCTGCCTGTTCGATGTGTTTCGGGCATTCCATGTTTCCTTTAAGGGAGCGGGAGAAAAATTTGATTTCGTCTCGGTTCAGATCACAGACGTTATATTTGCGATTTCTTCTTTCTGTATTTTCACGCTGGGCCTCTATCTTTTTAACGGGGGAGAGGTCCGCAGCTACTGCATCCTTGGAGCCGCCGCAGGACTCACGGCGTACTTTTTCCTTCTGGCTCCGGTTGTGAACCGCATCCTGAAGCTGGTCTTTAAAATTCTTTATACGATTCTCTTTTATACGGGGAAATTTTTTGCAAAAATATTTAAAAAGCTATTTACGAAACGGAATTGATCGGATATAATAAACGCGTTCTTTACTTAAGATAAAGCGGGTGTTTTTATGCGCAGGATTTTTAAATTACGGAATCTGATCTTTCTTGCCGCGGCAGCGGGGTTGATGGCACTGCTCGTCTCACAGCAGAGCGTCCTCGACAGGAATATAGAGCGGAATAAAACACTGGAAGATGAAATTCGCGTTGCAGAGCAGAAGCTTGAAGAGCTGGAGGCGGAAAAGTCTATTTTAGGCAGCGACGAGTATGTGGAACGAAAAGCACGCGAAGATCTTGGATATGTGAAAAGTGATGAAACCGTGTTTGTGAGAGAGGAATAAGAAAGGATGAAGCCGTTTTTTTATGCCGGGTGTAAGTGATGTTGTGTGCGGAAAGGTAACCGCCATTATGAATTTCGGAGCGTTCGTACTCCTTGAAGACGGCACGTCGGGCCTGGTACATATATCCGAAATATCCAAGAATTTTGTAAAGGATGTCAATGATTTTTTATCCGTAGGGCAGCAGGTGCGCGTCGTGTCCCTGGCAACCGATCATGACGGGAAGAAACGTCTGTCCATTAAGAAAGCAGACGAAATTTTGACGCTGAACGGAGATCCGAACGTCAATAAGTTCCGCACCCCTGCGGAAGGAGACGTCCGGACGGACAGGCGTCAGGAACGGATCCAGCGGCGCCGGACGAGGGGAGAGCAGGCAAAGGATTCCAAGCAGGATCTGATTTCCCAGCCGCCGCCGGTATTCGACGATTTTAAGAGCAGCCAGGCCGATACGTTTGAAGACCGGCTGTCGAAATATATGAAACTGAGTGAAGAACGCCTGATCGATGTTAAGCGGCAAAGCGAAAACAAACGGGGCGGTGGATATATCAGACGTGGCTGATTTTTTCTCAAAGGAAAACATCAATGATTTTTCGACGTGGCTTGCCGCCTCCGCCGCACAGGACGCTTACTATAAGATCCATCCGAACGGCGGATTTTTATTCAAGCGGGATATGGGCGCCACGCAGCTATTATATTTGTACACAACCACGGATCAAGCCTTTATTTCCGAAAGAATGCAGGCGCTGCGAGAGGAACCGTTAGACGTTAACAGCGCCGGGCACGTTTTTCGGACGTTTCTTTTTATTGCCGATTTTGCGGAAGCTCCGGCAGGCGCTTTTATCGAGTTCTTGGAGAAAGAGCTGAACGCCAACATCCGAGCAAAGCTCCTTACAGAATTGATTGTATACGATTTCCGCGCCGGCACGTACCTGCGGATTGGCGGCGGGCGCGTGCAGGATAAATATCTGCGCAAGATTTTGGACCGCGCTTCCGTAGCAGCCCATATGAGTCCGGAAGAACGCCGCGCCGCTACTGAACAGAAAAAGAACGCCTACAGGGAAACCCTGCGGGATATCCGCCCGAGACGCGAGAAGAAAAGTCTTCTCCATCCTCTTTTTGTAATCCTGATCATCAATATCTCGGTTTTTGCGCTGGATTTGATCTTAGAGGCGCGGATGGGCTATAAGCCGATCGAATTTTTCGGCATCCAGTATAACGATGCCGTTCTGGAGGGGGAATGGTGGCGTCTGATTACTTCCATCTTTCTCCATGCCGATTTCAGCCATTTGCTTGGCAACATGCTGATGCTGTGCTATTTAAGCAGTATCTTGAATAATTTCTACTCGGATCTGGAATATTGGATTGTTTATATGACCTCCGGACTTGCGGGGAGTCTTCTTACGCTGCTTTTTATGGACGGAGCGACGCGTTCTCTGGGAGCCTCCGGTGCAATTATGGGCTTGGGCGGCGTATTGATTTACAGGATGTTTTTTGGAAAATCCGCAAGAGCGTTTCGGTATGCCGGAAGCTATTTTATCATTGCTTTTATGGTGATTTACAACCTGTTTTACGGGCTGTTTGCGGAGAACGTAAATAACTATGCGCATTTCAGCGGCTTTCTTACGGGATTTTTCCTTGCCATGCTGTTTGAAAAACTGCGGCAGCGCAAAAGAAGCAAGTCCGGAGGCTGACCGCGCCGCTTCCGCAAGAAAAAAGTAACCGCAAGGAAGAATATTGGATATCCGCCGGCATAAACTTGTATATAGCGAAGTACAGGAAGCCGGTATTTTATTGAATCAAAAAAGGGAAACCTATAAAGCGGGAGCCGTGAAGCTGATGGCTGCTGCTTTCATCGTGAGGATATTGGGCTTTGTCAACCGGATCTATATGTCGAATATTCTCGGAGCCGAAGGAATGGGGCTGTTTCAGCTGGCATCGCCCGTTTACAGCTTGATCATACTGACGCTGACCTCCGGTGTGTCAATCAGTGTTTCGGGAATGACAGCGCAGGAACGGGCGCGCGGAAGGAACGCAAACGCGCTGCGTGTCTGCAAAACGGCTTTTGTGGTTTTGCTGGCAGCGGGGGCGGTCTGCGGCATTCTGCTTGCGGTGTTTGGTAAAACGATCGCAGAGGAAATTTTGAACGACGGGCGCGCCTACTACTCTCTGATCATGCTGGCTCCCTGCATTCCGATCGTAGCCTCCGCGTCTGCAATCAAAGGATATTTCTATGGATCCTCCCATGTGACGCCGACGGCGCTTTCTCAGATCGCAGAACAGATCGTACGAATTGCCGTTATCTTTTTTGTGGCAAACCGCATTGCGGGCAGCAATCTGGCATATGCCTGTGCGATTGCGACGACTTCTGCAGCGTTCGGGGAAATGGCCAACCTGATTGTCGTCGGCATTGCCTTCCGCAGGGAAAAGAGCAAGGAGGCTCCGACGCTGACAAGGAAAGCGGCAGCGAAAACGATCCTGAAATATTCCATGCCGATCTCCCTCAACCGTCTGGCAATTTCTTTTATGGGAATGGTGGAAACCGTGCTCCTGCCGATGCGCTTTATTGCCGGCGGACTCGACTATAAAAGCGGGATCGAAACGCTGGGGCGGATTTCCGGCATGGCAATGCCGTTGATTGCCTTTCCGACGCTTATTACGTCATCCGTAGCCACCACGCTTGTTCCGGCGATTTCTGAAGCAATTTCTGTTAAAAATTACAAGCTGGCGAATCTGAGAATTTCCAGGTGTCTCAACATGGGCTTCCTGCTTGGATTTATCTTCTTCGGACTGTATTTTTCATTAGGCGATTTTGCCGGAGAGCTGCTGTATCCGGGCCAGGGCGTAGGCGTCATTCTTGCACAGCTTTCCTATTGCTGCATTTTTATGTATGTAGAACAAATTATGGCGGGAATTATCAACGGGCTCGGAAAACAGGGCCTTTCGCTGGCAACTTCAACGGTAGGCTATCTCATTACGATCGGATTCATCTGGTTCGGCGTTCCGCAGATGGGCATTCGGGCATATATTTTGGGAAGCATTCTGAGCATGGCGGCCACGGTTTTTCTGAATTTGTGCATTGTCATTAAAACGACGGGGCTTGCCGTCAATTTACGCGATTGGATTCTGAAGCCGTCCGTGATTGCGGCAGGCTGTATTCTCGTCGGAAAAATAATGCTGTCGATACCAATTCAAAACAGATTTCTAAGTTTTTTTGTCTGCGGCTGCGCATGCTGCTTGACGGTTCTGCTTCTGGTTGCTACAATGTTCAGGAACTTGAAGTGGGGCGATTTGTTTTGGAGGAAGATGCAAACAAGAAAATCATAGCGATGACGATGGGAGATCCCTGCGGAATTGGACCGGAAATTACCGTTAAAACGTTGGCGGATCCCGGGATCAATGAAAAATGCAGGCCTCTTCTGATCGGTGATGCCGATATTTTGGAGCAGGCGGCGCAGCGGATAGGGATCCGTCATTTTATGGGCAGATATGCAGATCAGATTTATCACGTTCCCTGTATGGGGAAAATCAATGCCGATACGGCGGGGAAGATCTGCGCTTTTGCCGGGCAGGCGGCCTACGACTGCATCCGGATCTCTCATGAGCTTTGCAGCAGAGGAGAAGCGGCCGCGGTAGCAACGGCGCCCATCAATAAAGAAGCGCTTCGGGCGGCGGGCGTTCCCTACATCGGACACACGGAAATTTACGCGGCGCTTACGGGTACCTCGGATCCGCTGACGATGTTTGAAACGCGGGGCCTGCGCGTTTTTTTCCTGACACGCCATCTCTCGCTCCGAAAGGCGATCGATGCGCTGACAAAAGACAGAATCATTGATTATGCGGTAAGATGTACCGAAGCGCTCGACCGGATTGGCGCGCCGGCGGGCAAATTTGCCATCGCGGGGCTTAATCCGCACAGCGGAGAACACGGCCTGTTCGGAACGGAAGAGGTAGAAATCATATCGCCTGCGGTGGCGCATCTGCGGGAACGGGGACTCGACGTAGAAGGACCGGTCAGCGCGGATTCCGTATTTCATCAGGCTTATATGGGAAAATACCGTGCGGTGCTTTCTCTTTATCATGATCAGGGACATATCGCAACGAAAACGCTTGATTTCGAGCGCACCATAGCGTTAACGCATTCCATGCCGTATTTGAGAACTTCTGTGGATCACGGTACGGCTTTTGACATCGCCTGGACAGGCAGAGCCTCCTCTGTCAGTATGGCGGAGGCGGTGGCTTTGGCGGCAAAATATTCATACCGATAGAATAAAGGAGAACCAGCAGGATGCAGAAACTAGACGAGGCATTATTCCGGAATTTCCGATTTGAGGGTGAATTCCGGGAGTACGAGGAAAACACATCGGGACATATCAACGGCACTTATCAGCTTACCTATCAGCAGGCGGACGGATCTCTTAAGAAATATATTTTACAGAAAATCAACACCACCATTTTCACGAAGCCCGTGGAATTGATGGAAAATATTGACAAGGTGACAAAATATATCCGCAGCATTGCAGCAAAAGAGGGAAAGGATCCGGAGCGCAGTACGCTGCATATTATCAAGACGACAAGCGGCGGCCTGTTTTATGTCGATGCCGCGGGTGACTATTGGCGCGCGTACAATTTTATCGACGGATGCGTTGCGTACGACAGGGTGGAGAAACCGGAGGACTTTTACAATGCGGGCGTAGCGCTTGGGATTTTTCAGAAAATGCTGGACTGCTATCCATCTGAGCAGCTTGTAGAAACAATTGAAAATTTTCACAATACGCCGAGCCGGTACCGTGATTTTCAGCGCGCCGTGCAGGAGGATCGAGCAGGCAGGCGCAGCACCGTGGCGGATGAAATCGCATTTTTTGAGGAAAGACAGGATTTTTATGACATTATAACGAAGCGGCTGGAAGACGGAAGCATCCCGGTCCGCGTCACCCATAACGACACAAAGCTTAACAACGTATTGATCGACAGGAAAACCGATGAGGTTGTCTGCCTTATCGATATGGATACGGTGATGCCCGGTTCCGCACTGTATGACTTTGGAGACAGCATTCGATTTGGGACCAACACGGCGGCGGAAGATGAGCGCGATCTTGAAAAGGTTCGGTTCGATCTGGATCTGTACCGAGAATATACAAACGGCTATTTAAGCGAAATGAAAGAAAAGCTCATGCCCGCGGAGCTTGCGCTGCTTCCCGAATCCGCAATTCTGATGACGCTGGAATGCGGGATGCGGTTCCTGGGGGATCATTTAAACGGCGACGTATATTTCTCGATCCACCGCCCCGGGCATAATCTGGACAGGGCCCGCACACAAATCAGGCTGGCTTTGGAAATGGAACAGAATATAGAAAAAATGCGGGAAATTACGAGCGCCGCATGCAAATCCGTTTAATATAGATAAGGAAAACGGCTTTTCACGATTTGCAGAACCTCTGCCGCGATTTCTTCCGGCGGACGCATCTCGCTTTCCGAAGCCGCGCAATTCAGAAGAACGCTGCCGGGGAAGAGCCCGGCGCAGATTTGGTATCCCGTTCTGACGCGCTCCAAAAACGCGGCATCCTTTTCGTATACGTCGGCATCCGCTCCCACATAACCGCGAAAGCCCTTTTTGGCGACGTTTTTTCGAGAAAGCGATACGGGAATGTCAAATATGAAGCAAAGATCCGGCTCGGGAATCCCAAACACTCGAAATTCCAGTTCGTAAATCCATTTTGCCAGCTCGGCGGGATCGCCGCAGCGCGTCCCCTGATAGGCGGCGTTTGCCATTGTAGAGCGGTTCATCAGAACGAGATCGTACCGTGCTGCTTCGAATTCACGAAACGCATTCCATCGATCCGCCGCATACCATAACGACATGGAACGCGGATCCAGCTCGGAAGCCGTTACGGCTTCTTTGCCGGACAAGAGACGTCCGATCTCTTGTCCGAAAAAAGAGTCATAATTCGGAAAATCCAGAATGCCGACGGATTTTCCGCGCCGAGTCATGGTCTCCCTGAGTATTTTAAATTGAATGCTTTTCCCGCTGCCGTCGATTCCTTCGAAGGCGATGAATACCGTTTTGTGTTCCATATTTTTCTCCGTATGTAGATTTATGGCAGCTTCAGCGCGTTTCCGCGCGCATCCACCGTATAGATCGGAATTTCCCGGTCGAAGCTTCTAAGCTGATCCAGAAAAAGATTTTTGTTTCTGTCTCCGGGAAGACCGGTTACCATTGCCGTCGGCCGGACCTCGCTTACTGTTTTTACCGCCGATTCCAGCGTGTTGTCGGAATATATGACCGTGAGCTCGGCATTTACACTGCGGGAAGCGTTGTTTAAAGCTTCCAGATCGCTTACCGTTGCGTCCCAGTCGTCCCGGATCGTTTTTTGAATACTTGCTATCATAAGCTCCGCGCAAAGCTCATCTGCAATCCGCTTGCCCGCTTTGACAATATTGTCGCACGCGGCGGGATTGGTAATCCAAACGAGAACTGTTTTATTCAATATGATCGCTCCTTAATTGATCGTAACGGAATGAGTTCCATATTATAAAGTATACCATCCTGATTCCGTTCCCGCAACGGCAATTTGCTGTTCTTGAAAAAACGGTAAAATAGCGCCGCGGCAACAAGGCTCCGCGGCGCTGAGGGAGTTTTATCCGCTATGCGGATTATTCGAATGTAACGGTAAGCTCGACGTAGCTTCCTACCCATTTTTGCATGAAGCCGTCTCTTTGAAGCGTCAAACGGTATACCTGGGCAGAGACGCTGTCTCCGGAATCGCAGTTCTTTTTCGCTTCGATCAGATCGGCCGTCGAGGTGATTTCGATGCCGTTGAAGCTTGTCAGGATATCGTCCGTTTCAAATCCCGCGGCTTCGGCAGGACTGTCCTCCGCTACGCTGCTGACGACGATGCCGGCAGGATATCCCATTCTTTGCAAGGCGTCTGCCGTAAAGTTTTCGTTAAATTCCAGCCCGAGATATACGCTGCTGGAGGAACCGCTCTGAATAATGGCGTTGCAGATTTCGACGGCGTCGTTAACCGGGATGGCAAAGCCCATGCCTTCATATCCTGTTTCCACAAGCTTGACGCTGTTGACGCCAATCAGCTTGCCGTTTATGTCGCACAACGCACCGCCGGAATTTCCGGGATTAATGGCGGCGTCTGTCTGGATCAGCTTCAGGTTTTCGTAGGAGCCTTCCGTCTGAATCGTACGGTTGAGACCGCTGATGATTCCCTGGCTTGTAGAGCCCATGAACTCCAGACCTCCGGGATTCCCGATCGCGATTGCAATATCGCCTACGCTGATGGAATCCGAATCGCCGATCTCGATGGGCGTCAATCCTTCCGCATCGATTTTGATAACGGCAAGATCGGAACTCTGATCATATCCGATTACGGTTCCCTCATATTCTTCGGAGGTATCCTGATTCAGATAGACGATCAGTGTGGAATTCGGGTTGTTCTCGCCGGAAGATGTCAGCATATCTTCTATTACGTGGTAATTCGTAATAATGTATCCGTCGCTCGTGTAGATAATACCGGAGCCTTCACCGGTAGATTCGTAATCACCGTAGGGACCGTAGCTTGTGACCGTAGTAACCCTGATTCCGACGATGGAGGGGCTGACCTTCTCGGCAACGGCCGTTGCGGGAGAGGTCACGTTTTCCACATTGATTGTAACGTCCCCGCTCTGATTGCTTCCCTCGGAAGAAGTCGATGTGTTGACGGCGTTCGGATTGCTTCCGGAGGGATCCAGCGGCGTTGTTTCGAGCTCTCCGCCGTCAGAATTGTAATGCTGGTAAAGTGCGTATGAGCCGGTGGAAACAAGGCCTCCGAGCAGACTGCATGCGATGCAGAGCGCCGCGACGGTACGAACCCTGAAGGGGGCTTTGGCGCCGCCATTCGATGCGGCAGGTTTGGCTTTTTGCTCTCCTGCCGGCGGCAGAATCACAGTGCCGGTCTGCTTGGCCGCTTCGGTTTCCGTTGTATTTTCTGCTGTATTCATATTATCTGGATATTCTTTATAATCATTCATAAGACACACACCTTTCTGAATTTTTATGCCTGCAGTATAAATTTTGTCTGTGTCAAATCTGAGGCACGGCTGTAGCAAATGTGTAGTTTTATTGTAATACATAAATTACGCGCGACGGACATATTTATGAAATGAAGAAAAACGATTGCAGCAGGGAATGATCGAAATGAAAATCGCATATATCAGACATGGAAAAATCAAACTGATCGTTTTCGCAGTACTTCTCGCGCTTCTCGGGCTTTTTGCGCTGCACAGCGTAGGGCGTTCGGCAGCGCTGAACGCATCGCGCGCCGCATCCGTCAAATTGCCGATTTATTGTACCGATAATGATAATCGCGAAATCGCGCTGACAATAAACTGCGCTTGGGGAGCGGACGACATCGAAGAGATTCTGGACACGCTGGATCACTATGAAGTGAAAGCGACCTTTTTCGTGCTTGGCACCTGGGTGGAGCAATATCCGGAAAAGCTCAGAATGATTTATGAGAGAGGACACGAAATCGGCAATCACTCATACTCGCATAAGCTGCCTTCTAAATCTACGGAGGAACAGCTGGCAGAAGAAATCGACAAATGCAATGACGCGGTGGAAGCCGTTCTGGGAATTCGTCCGGAGCTCTATCGGGCGCCCTCCGGGGATATCACGGACACCGTGATGGAGCTTGCGGAGAACAGAGGCATGTATAATATTAAATGGTCCGTGGATTCCATTGACTGGCGTAAAGATATGACAAAGGAAAACATTCTGAACCGAGTTCTGGGCCGGACCGAATCCGGGAGCATTCTTCTGTTTCATAACGATACGCAATATACGAAAGATATTCTGCCGGAAATCATCGACCGTCTGCAAAAAGAAGACTATAAATTTGTAAAGGTTTCGTCGTTGATTTATAAAACGGATTTTTATATTGACAATACCGGAAAACAGTGGCGTGCAAAATAAAATATTGTATTTATTTTCGCAATATAATATAATCAGCAAATGGCGGTTATAAAATATTTGTACCGTTAATATAATTGATAGTAAAGAAACGCGGCTCGGCTGCGCAGCGGATTCTTAGGAATTCTGAGAGGTGTAATATTGTGGTAAACAGTAAATGCGAAAGCAATGTAGCCACCGTATCCGGCAAAATCGTTACGGAACCCGTATTCGGGCATGAGATTTATGGAGAGGGCTTTTATTATTTTGACGTACGCGTCAGAAGGCTGAGTGAAAGTCACGATGTCATACCGATCACTGTCTCTGAACGGCTGGCAGATTGCTCCGAATACAAAACCGGTAGATATATTGAAGTTGACGGGCAGTTCCGTTCCTATAACGCCGCGCAGGAAAATGGCTCTACGAAGCTGATGCTGACGGTATTCGCAAGAGACGTTATATTTTATGATGCCGAAAGGGAAACGGATCTCAATACCGTTGAACTGAACGGCTTTATCTGCAAGCCTCCGATCTACAGGACGACGCCGTTCAACCGCGAAATTACCGACTTTTTATTGGCCGTCAACAGATCCTATAATAAATCCGATTATATTCCATGCATTGCGTGGGGGCGCAATGCAAGATTCTGCGGAAAACTTTCCGTTGGGGAAAACGTTAAGGTTGTTGGCCGGATGCAGAGCCGCGTCTATCAAAAAAAGCAGCCCGACGGTTCCGTCCTCGACAAAACTGCTTATGAGGTTTCGGTTTCTCAAATCGAGCTGAATAAGCCGGACCTGCAAAAAACAACGGAATAAGCGGAAAAGCTGCGGAATCTTTGCGGCCGGGAGCAGAAATGAGCTCCCGGCCGTTTTATATGAGCAGGAAAAATGAGGCTGATCAGGCGAAATAATACTTTAGAAATTCTTTATGGTTATTTGTGAAACACTTTAGGACATGAATATGATTTTTTAATCGGGTACATAATATAATAGTGCTGTACTTCGAACAAAGGAGGAATTGATATGTTAGCCGAATATTCTTACACAAATAATGAAGCTCCGGAGGAAAAAGAATTTGCTGAATTCACCGAAACCGGCGATACGGATTCCCTGAAGCAATATCTGAGAGAAATCGGACGGTATGACCTTCTCTCGGAGGAAGAAACGAAAACGCTTTTTAAAAGAATTGAATCGGGAGACAAAGCGGCGCATGACGTTGTCGTGGAACATAACCTCCGCCTTGTCGTAAAATATGCAAAAAGTATCAAAAAGGCTTACCGTGCCGACGAACCGATCATGGATTTGGTGCAGGCGGGAAATATCGGTCTGATGCGGGCCGTAGATAAATTTGAAGTGGATAAGGGGTATGCGTTCAGTACGTATGCGAGCTGGTGGATCAAGCAGAGCATCATTCGCCATATTTTTGATAACGAGAGCTCCATCCGCGTTCCCGTGCATATGAGCGAGCGCTTTGTAACGCTTTCCCGCACGATCCGTACATTCCGTGAGGAAAAGGGTGTAGAACCGACCTTTGAGGAGCTGTCGAAGCTGATCAAGGTTACGAAAAAAGAGTATGATATTTTCAAATCACTTGACAGAAACGTTATTTCCTTGAATTCCATCGTCAGTGAGGATACGGATTCCGAACTGATCGATTTTGTTCCCGGCGGCGACACGGCCGATCCGGTGTATGAGGAAACAAATCAGAAAATGCTTTGCGAAACGATCAACGAAGTGCTGGCAAAGCTGGATGCGCGCGAATCTTATATCGTAAAAGCTCGGTACGGATTGGACGGCATGCCCTCCAAAACGCACGAAGAGATCGGCGCAGATTTGGGGATTACGCGGGAGCGCGTCCGCCAGATCGAAACGGTTGCGATGAAAAAACTACGTACTTCTGTGAAAGCGGAAGCACTTAGGGCATATAGATAATACCATTTTCTCTCTTCTCTCTATGAATGGTCCCGCGCCCGCATACTACTTAGCGGCGCGGGATCACTTTCTTTCTCCGTAAAAATATGCTATACTTTTTCCTCGGAACTATCTGTCCCAATCATGGAGGCTGCCGACATGCTGGAATTAATTGATCTGACAAAAAGATATGATATCAAAAGCGTCCCTGCCGTGCTCGATCTGAATCTGAAGGTCGGCAGGGGCGAAATTTTTGGATTCATCGGCCCGAACGGCGCGGGAAAAACCACCACGATTAAAATGATCACGGGAATTTTGGAACCCACGGAAGGAACGGTTCTGATTAACGGAACGGATATGAGGAAGGATCCGGTGAAGTGTAAAAGCTTTTTCGGTTATGTACCGGACAATCCGGATGTCTATGAGAGACTGACCGGCATGGAGTATTTAAATTTTCTGGCTGATATCTACCGTGTTTCTCCTGCGGAAAGAAAGGCGAGGATCGACCGATACACGGAAGCGTTTGGAATCGCCGCCGCTGTCCGGAATCCGATCAAGAGCTTTTCCCATGGTATGCGGCAGAAGCTGGTTCTTACGGGCGCGCTGATTCATGAGCCGATGCTGTGGATTCTGGATGAACCGATGGTCGGACTCGATCCGATGGCGGCGCACGTTCTGAAAGAGGAAATGCGCGCCCATTGCGCAAAGGGAAACACCGTGTTCTTTTCCACGCATGTGCTGGAAGTTGCGGAAAAATTATGCGACCGCGTTGGAATCATCAGAAACGGAGAGCTCGCGGCCGTCGGTACGCTCGAAGAATTGCGGGCGCAGGCGGAAAACGGTGAATCCTCTCTGGAAGACATTTTCCTGGATATCGTAAACGGGGGAGTGTGATCGCCATGAATCAGTTCGGTACGCTGCTGAGGTTCCAGCTTCGCTACAAGCTCGGACTCAGAGGAATAAAAGAAGCGCTCGGCGCATCAAGGTTCGGGAAACTCACCGCGGCCGGAGGCGTCCTGCTGGTTCTGTTGGTCGCTGCCTGCATTTTGATCCCGTATACCTTTTTGCTGAATATTCTATATGATTCGTTTGCCGCGGCGGGAAGCCGGACCGGATATCTTGATACGCTGTTTCTTGTGTGTAATGTGATCACGTTTATTAGCTCCGCCTTTTCCACGTACAGCATTTTATTCTCCGGCAGAGACCGTGAAATTCTTACGCCGCTCCCCATCAAAAAGCAATATATTTTTCTGACGAATTATATCACGCTGTATGCAAGCGCGCTTGCCTCGGCGCTGGGGTTCCTTCTGCCGGGCCTGCTGATCTATGAAATCAAAATGGGATTTTCCCTGACGACTGTCGTCAAAGCGCTGATCGGTTCGATCGCTTTCCCTGCGCTGCCGCTGGCCGCTGCTTTCTTGCTCATGTCCGCGGTGCTGGCGGCGGCTTCCGGCTTCCGGCACAGGGAACTGCTGGCTACGATATTCGGAGCGGCGCTGGTCGGCGGATGCGTGTTTTTAAATGGAAATCAGGAATTCCTGGTTCGGTTTGTGGAAACGGGCGCCGGCTCCGTTTCAAAAGCAGGAAGAATTTTTGTAAACGCATTTTTTCTGCGGGAAGCGCTGCTTCGCAGGGGCGGCCCGGCCTGGCTCTTTGTATTTCTTTGCGTTGCCGTAGCGGCTGCACTGATTTGTCTAACCGCCCTGTACGGGGGAGCCGTATACGATAAAATTTTGCAGAGAATGAGCGCCTCTGTGACGACGCGGAAGGGAAAAGGGCAGAATTATAAAGAGAGGGCTCCGGCCTCCGCGTTTTTCCGGAAGGAAATCAGAACGATTTTACGAAGCCCGGTATACTCGCTCAATTGCCTGATTAATATCGTTCTCGCTCCGCTGGCTGCAATTTTGCTTACAAGGAAGGATACGGCAGCCGAAGTCCTCGAGGGGCTTGGCCAATCCACAGAAAACAGTGAGTTTTTATTGGCGATGCTTGGGCTGACAGTGGGGCTTGGGCTGACGGCGCTGAACATGGTGCCCTCCACATCAATTTCCAGGGAGGGAAAATGCTTCTGGATGCTGCAAATCATACCGGTCGATTTAAAAACACAGATCAGGGGCAGAATTGCGGCGGCCATTCTGTTTTATGTTCTGAGCGGCGGATTATTCATTATTTTATTTGGAATATTGATTAAAATTAATTTTTTGTATATGATATACGGGTTCTTTATCATTCTGGCAGGCTCCGTACCGTTTGCGTGCAGCGGGATTCTAATCGATCTGTCTCATCCGAAGCTGATTTGGGACAGGGAGTCGGAAGCGGTGAAGCAGAATTTTAACGGAATGGCAGGGATGCTTATATCTATAGCATTTGTCTTGATTTACATGATTCCGTTTTTTCTCTATCTGGGCGGGATCCTTTCCGAAGCGGCGTCGCTTGCGGGAATCCCCGTTCTGATTTTGCTGATGATCCTGTTGAATGTTTCTATGCTGAACAAAAAGATAAAAGCGATGGAAGGGTGATTGGAAAATGACGATCAAAAAAATAAAAACGGGCGTTTACTATGCAGACGGAAGACTGATTCCGGAAGAGGAGGGCGTTTATCGGAATTTTACAAAAGAGCAGAAGCAGAATGCTTATAAACGTACGATTTCTTATTCGATTTTGAAGGATCATATTGCGGAGGGATCTCCGGATGACGAAAAGCTGAAATTAAAATTTGACGCTCTGGCTTCTCATGATATTACATACGTGGGAATCATTCAGACGGCGCGTGCAAGCGGCCTGAAGCGTTTTCCGGTACCGTACGTGCTTACGAACTGCCATAATTCGCTTTGCGCGGTAGGCGGGACCATAAATGAGGACGATCATGTGTTCGGCCATTCCGCTGCCGTGAAATATGGAGGAATTTATGTGCCTGCCCATCAGGCAGTGATCCATCAGTATATGAGAGAAATGATGGCAGGTTGCGGAAAAATGATTATCGGCTCCGACAGTCATACGCGCTACGGCGCGCTTGGCACGATGGCTGTGGGAGAGGGCGGCCCGGAGCTTGTCAAGCAGCTGCTGTGCAGGCCGTATGAGGTCAATCAGCCGGAGGTTGTATGTATTTATTTGACGGGAGCGCCGCGTCCGGGCGTCGGACCGCAGGATATCGCTCTTGCAATCATTAAGTCGGTTTTTGCGGACGGCTTTGTGAAGAACAAGGTGATGGAGTTTGTGGGCCCCGGCGTGTCTTCTCTTTCCGTAGAATACCGGAACGGCATCGACGTGATGACGACGGAGACGACATGCTGGAGCTCGATTTGGGAGACGGATGAAAAGGTAAAAGATTATCTGGAAATTCATGGCAGAGGCGCGGACTATAAGCCGCTGAAGCCCGGCGAGGGCGCCTACTACAGCAGCGCGCTGATCGTAGAGCTTTCCTCGATTCCGTCCATGATCGCAATGCCGTTTCATCCGAGCAATGCATATCCGGTGCGCGAGCTGATCGAAAACGCGCCTGATATTCTGAAAGAGGTTGAGGCATCCGGCAGAGAGCAGTACGGTGATAAGGTAAAAGAATACCGGCTCACGGAAAAATATTACGATGGAAAGCTTCATGTGGATCAGGGCGTGATCGCGGGCTGCTCCGGAGGCACGTTTGAAAACATCTGCAGGAGCGGAGAGATTCTGCGCGGAAAATCCATCGGGACGGGAGATTTTAGTCTCAGCGTCTATCCCGCAAGTCAGCCGGTCTTTATCGAGCTGACAAGAAACGGCGTAATTCCGGAGCTCATGAATGCCGGCGCTACGATCCGAACGGCTTTCTGCGGGCCCTGCTTCGGAGCGGGCGACGTTCCGGCAAACAACGGCTTCAGCATACGGCATACCACAAGAAATTTTCCGAACCGCGAAGGCTCGAAGCCGTCTGACGGACAAATTTCCTGGGTGGCGCTTATGGACGCTCGTTCCATTGCGGCCACAGCAGCAAACGGCGGCATCCTGACGCCGGCGGACGAAATTGCGGAGGAAGCCGGATTGACCGAGAAAGAAATTCCGTATCATTTTGACAAAACCGTATATGAAAACAGACTGTACTTCGGCTTCGGCAGAGCGCAGGAGGAGGCGCCGCTGAAATACGGCCCGAATATTGCCGACTGGCCGAGCATGCAGCCGCTGACGGAAAATATTTTACTGGAGGCCGCTTGCGTCATACACGATCCAGTGACAACTACGGACGAGCTGATCCCAAGCGGAGAAACGTCCTCATACCGCTCCAACCCGCTGCGTCTCGCGGAATTTACTCTTTCCAGAAAGGATCCGGAGTATGTGAACCGTGCAAAACGTATTGCCGCTGCGGAGCGCGCGAGGCTGCGCTATATCGGCGGAGATGCCGGAGCCGCTGCGGACATGCAGAACATTTACGAGGGAATCGGTGATCCGGTGCTTCTGGCGCATACGACCGGCATCGGGAGCGTTGTGGCCGCGGTGAAGCCAGGAGATGGCTCCGCGAGAGAGCAGGCCGCATCCTGTCAAAAGGTTTTGGGCGGATGGGCAAATATCGCTTCCGCCTATGCGACCAAGCGGTATCGCAGCAACCTGATCAACTGGGGAATGCTGCCGTTCACCGTAGACGATTTTGCGGGATTATCCCTCAAAACCGGCGACCGGATCTTTATAAAGGGAATCCGATCTGCGGTAGAGCATGCAGAATCGGAGATCAAAGCCAGTCTATACCGAAGCAGCGGTACGGAAGAAGAAATCGTGCTTCACCTTACCGATTTGTCGGAAGACGAGCGAAGGATTATCCTCGCGGGTAGCCTGATCAACTTTTATAACTGAAAGCGGGAGGTTTACCGATGAATAGAAATCTTAAAATCTGCCTTAAAATTACAACGGCTCTCCTTGCCGGACTTACGGCATGCTCCGTCTGCGGCGGCTGCTCGGAAAATCCGAATCAGGACAAGCCGCATCCGACGGCGGTCATCAGGGTTCGGGACTACGGCGACATCGAATTGGAGCTTTATCAGGATGTTGCGCCGAATACCGTTGCGAATTTTATATCGCTGGCAAAGGACGGCTTCTATAACGGCCTTACGTTTCATCGGATCATTTCGGATTTTATGATCCAGGGCGGCGATCCCCTGGGAAACGGACGGGGCGGGCCGGGGTACTCCATTAAAGGGGAGTTTTCCGAAAACGGCTTTGAAAACAATCTGAAGCATGAACCCGGCGTCATTTCCATGGCGAGAGCGCAGCCAAACGATTCTGCCGGCTCCCAGTTTTTTATCTGTACGGAGGAAACACCCGGGCTTGACGGCAGATATGCCGCTTTCGGAAAAGTGACATCCGGAATGGAGGTCGTTTACGCAATCGAAAAAGTCCGGACGGATGCGAATGATAAACCGTTGGAAGACATTGTGATCGAAAGCATTACGGTGGATGAAAAGGGCGGAGACTATTCAAATGTTGAAAAAATCGAGGAGTAAAACGGCTCCGGATCAGGAAGCAGACAAGAACGGAGAAGCGAAGCTTCCCTTTAAAATTCGAATCAGGGCCTGCTGGGAAGCGGCCGAAAGGGAAATGACGGATTTTCGGCAAAACAGCGCCAAAAGCTTTGGAAAATGGCTTTTGGTCTATTTCCTGTTTGCTTTATTCTCCCTCCTGCTGCTGAATGCGGATTCCGATTTGAAATTTAAGGAGTTTCCGACCGTTTTTGCGCTGGTTATTCCGAGAATGTTCACGCTGTTTTTGTTTACCTGTCCGATTTTAAATTTACGAAAGCGCAAATCGGCTTTTCTGATGATGACGGCTCTGTGGCTGCTGTGGCATTGTATTGCGTTTGACCGGGCCGAATACGGAGCGGGCGTTTTTGCATTGCTTCTTCTTGCCGCCGTATTCGTATATCTGGCGGAAACGCCGAATGAGTCGAGAAAATATAAGTCGCTGTTCAATCGGCTGACGGTGCTGTTCCTGTTTACGGTTCTGGCGGTAATGAGCTTACAGATGGCGCAGATGAAAAGTCTGACGAAGCCCTTTTCCTCCTTCCTGCTGTCGCCCGACATTTTTGCGTGCAATCTGCTCTGCTTTGCGGCCCTTGGCGCGTTCGTGTTCTGGGTGCGCAGGCCGAAGGTTGCGCTCTGCTGCTATTCCGCGCTTTGGGCGATCCTTGCGGTGATCAGCTATTGCAAGAGCAAAAATACCTTCGAACCGGTTCTGTTTCTGGATGTGTTTTCGCTGAAGGAAGGCGTGCGCGCGTTTTTCGCATATTACAGCTGGTTTTTTATCATCGGAGCCTGCATCCTGATTGTGCTGGTCCTTGCGGGCATTGTTTTCCTGTCGCTGAAGGAGAGAAAAAGAGCCTTTTCATTTGTGAAATTTTTCTCTGCGGCGCTGTTTTTTGTGATCTCCTTCTGCAGCCTGTACTGCATCAGCCAGCTGAACATGATGTACTCGGAAAGCAAGACGGCCAAAAACGAATATGACACGAAGGGATTTGTATTCGGATTCCTGTTTTATTCGCTGGATTCTTTTGTCGTGGAGCCTGAAGGATATACGCCGAATGTGATCGAGACGATTGACCAAACCATCGCGGAAAATTTTGTCCCGTACGGGGATGAGTCGAACGTACAGAATGTGATTGTAATCCAGCTGGAATCTTTTGGAGATCCGTACGACTTTCCGGGAATTATCCTGGAAGAGGATCCGATGCCGTTTATCCGCTCCCTTATGAACAATTACAGCTCCGGCTATGTGGAGGTGCCCGTCTTCGGCGGACTGACGGTGAAAAGCGAATTTGAATTCCTGACGGGACTCAGCATTGAGAATCTTCCGCTCGGATACAACCCGTACGTACAATATCTGTATGAAAACCCTGTGGACAGTCTGGCGCGTTATTTTAAGAGCACGGGGTTTGAAACCACAGCGATTCATAATTATCAGGGCGAGTTCTTCCAGAGGCACGAGGTTTATCAGCAGCTCGGCTTTGACTATTACGTTCCGTACGAATGCATGGCGGATATCATCAAAGATCCTTCAAGGATTTGGGGGAACGATTCCGTTTTCGTGAATCATATCGAGCAGGCGCTTGACCACAACGGCGACGGAAAGAATTTCGTGTTCGGCGTAACAGTGCAGATGCACGGAAACTACACGCCGCTTGACGAGGCGGACTATCCCATGCAGATCGGCGGAATTGAAAATAAGGACACAGAGGGAGCTATGGCGTACTATATCCAGCAGCTCCAGCAGGTGGACGAAATGATTAAAAATCTGATCGCAATGCTTTCTGCCAGAGAGGAAGCGACCTACGTCCTGTTTTACGGGGATCATCTGCCCTCGCTGTTTGGAGAAAGCAGCGAAGAAATATCTAACGAACAGAAGTATTCCACGCCGTATTTTACCTGGAACAACATGGGAATCCAGAAAGCGGAAAATCATAAGGGCAGCGACGCGCAGAAATATACGCCGGATCTCGAGCTGTTCCAGCTTTCCACATTCCTGTGCAGAGACGAGCTGAACATTGACGGCTCTTACATGAACCGCTTCCATGCGGCGTATCGTGATCTGGAGCAATATGAGCAGGATTTTTCATCCATTCAGTATTATAAGCTGTATGATGAGAAGGATGCCGTGGATTTCAGCAACGAGCAGTATGAGATCGGAATCGTCCCGCTCACTGTAACGGAGATCGAGCGCTCCGAGGATTCCGAAAACTCCTACGTAATTAAAGGCGACGGCTTCAGCCAGGACACGTATCTTTGCATAAACAACAAAACGGTTTATAAATTGGAGCCAGTGGATGAAAATACGCTGATTCTGAATGATTTTACCGACGTACTGACGGAAGGAGACCGGTTCACGATCCGTATTATCGGCGAAAAGCTGGGAGAGGTATTGAAGGAGTCCGAGTCATATGAATGGAGCAGCTTTATTCGTTAAATTGCTGGAGGAGCAGGGAACGGACGTCGTATTCGGATATCCCGGCGGAACCGTCTTATCTATTTATGACGCCCTTTATAAAGAGCGCAGGCGCATCCGCCACATCCGTACGGCCCACGAGCAGGGTGCGGCGCATGCCGCAGACGGTTATGCGCGCGTATCCGGCAAGACGGGCGTCTGCATTGCAACCTCCGGCCCCGGAGCGACAAATCTGGTTACCGGGATTGCAAATGCGTATATGGATTCTGTTCCTGTCGTATTTGTAACGGGAAATGTCCCGCTGCCGCTGATTGGCACGGACAGCTTCCAGGAAGTGGATATCACCGGGATCACTTTGTCCGTCACCAAACACAATTTTATGGTGAAGGCTCCGGAAGAGCTGGCTCCGTGCCTGCGGGCGGCCTTCCAAATTGCAAACACGGGCAGAAAAGGACCTGTCCTGGTCGACATCCCGCGTGACATTCTGGAAATGGAAATGCCGGCAGGGTCCGACTTGGGGCATGCTCTGCCTATGCGTTCAAAACAAATCCCGGAGGTCGATCCGGTTCGCCTGGAAGAGGCGGTTTCTCTGATCGACGCTTCGAAGCGTCCGCTCATTCTTGCAGGCGGGGGGATTCGGAGTGCAGGCGCCGCCGGGATCCTTTTAGAATTGGCAAGGAAAATTCAGGCGCCGATCTGCTGCTCTCTGATGGCCGCCGGAGAGATTCCATATTCCGAACCGCTTTATCTTGGAAATTCTGGAGTATACGGGACTGCTTCCGCAAATGACGCGCTGCGCAGCTGCGATCTGGTGATCGCTATCGGAACGCGGTTCAGCAACCGCCTTGCACCAGAAACAAAGGTGGACCATTCCCGCTGCAGAATGATTCATATCGATGCGGACCGTGCGGAAATCGGCAAGGTTCTGGAACCGGACTGCTATATCGTCGGAGATGCACGGGCCGTAACAGAACGGATCTGGGAAAAGGCGGCTCCGCATGCCGGATGGTATTCTGCCGCGGCTCCGGAGCCGGAAGACTTTTATCTGAAGACGCTGCACGAGCTGTTTGGGGACGAGGCCTATATCGTGACGGACGTAGGCCTGCATCAGATGTGGGCGGCACGTCGGTATCCCTTTGAAAAAAGCGGACATTTTATCACCAGCGGCGGACTGGGGACGATGGGCTTCGGACTCGGAGCGGCGATCGGAGTGCAGACGGCGCATCCGGACAAGCCCGTGATTCTGATCACGGGAGACGGAAGCTTCCAAATGAATTGCAGCGAGCTTGCCACGGTAGCTCGGGAGAAACTGCCCGTTTTAACGATTGTTGTCAATAACGGCTGCCTTGGCATGGTGCATGAGCTGCAGAAAAAGCTGTACCGCGGGCGATACAGCGAAACGGTGCTGAAGCGGGCGCCCAATTATGCAGCCCTGGCCAGAGCCTTCCACGTCAAGGGCTGCCGTGTCAGAACGGCGGAGGAATTTGTTAAATATACAGCTGAGATAAAAGAACGCCGGATTCCGGCGCTGCTTGACATGGATATAAGGAGGAATATGGATGCTGAAAACGATTTCCGTTTTGGTGGACAATAAAGCGGGTGTACTTGCCAGAGTCACAAACCTCTTCAGCCGCAGGGGATATAACATCGACAGTCTTGCCGTGGGTACCGCGGACCGGAGCGATATTTCCCGGATTACCGTCATCGTGGAATGTGACGACCGGATTCTGGACCAGATCATTCATCAGCTGGAAAAGCTGATCTGCGTACATAAGGTCAAGGTTTTAAACGAGGAAAATAATGTGACCAGAGAGCTGGTACTGATCAAGGTAAAGGCCGATGCGGCGGTACGCAGCGAAATCATTCAGATTGCCGAGATTTTTCGAGGAAGGATTATCGATCTTTCCCCGGAAACGGTAACGATCGAAATGACGGGAGAAGAACAAAAAACGTCGGCGCTTATGGAAATGATCCGGGATTACGGGATTCTGGAGGTGGCCAGAACGGGAAAGGTCGCGCTGGACAGAGGAACGGAGTACCTGGAATGCTTGGAGCCGGAGGAGGCGCCGCTATGAAGCGGATCTATCCGATCGATATTTTTCCGTGGGGCCGCCCGGAGGTATATCCGGAAAGTCAGGCAGAGCTGGAATTCCTGGATGACGGAATTTTTGTATGTCTGTCGGCAAAGGAAAAAAATCCCAGATGCAGCGTAACTTTTCCGGGAGGCGAGGTCTACCGCGATTCCTGTATGGAATTTTTCTTTTGTCCGTGCCCGGAGCGCAATCCCGGATATTTTAATTTTGAAACGAATGCGCTTGGAATGCTGTATGTCGGTTTCTCTCCTGATGGGACGCGCAGAATGTCCGCACCGATTGCTCCCGCGGAATATACCGGGAGGATTCCTACAGACGCGCGCATCGACCGGAGCGGGGGAAGCTGGAGCGTCCGGTTTACCATTTCGTATGATTTTATCAGAAGCAGAGTACCGGAATTTAATGAAAAGCGTCAGAAGCATATTACGGGGAATTTTTACAAATGCGGCGATTGCACGGAATATCCCCATTATGCGGTATGGCATCCGATCGATTCGAACATTATTACGAAACCCGATTTTCACGTGGCAAAATATTTTGGAACAATTGAAATAGAATAAGATATTTTACCATGTTAAAAATATATCTCGTCAAAAGACACAAAATCAACACAAACAAATCGTATAGTAACCCTAGAGCATCACATTGATGCTGATTGCTCTCTCCCTCAATGTAGACCACAGGCTATTGTTCATCACTGTTCTCGCCTGTGGTCCTTTTTTTGTCTGTTCGCCGTTTAAAAATGTTAAAAATACTATTGACAACAAAATAAAACTGTATTATATTACATACAGTTGTTAGCACTCGACATCAGAGAGTGCTAACAACCAAAAAGGATGGTAGCTATGAAATATGAAGAGCTGGATGCTCGCAAAATGTCAATATTGAAAGCGATTATTGATGATTATATCGCAAGCGTAGAGCCCGTCGGCTCCAGAACGATCGCCAAGAAATATGATATGGGCCTCAGCTCTGCCACGATCCGCAACGAAATGGCAGATCTGGAAGAAATGGGGTATTTGTCACAGCCGCACACGTCGGCCGGAAGAATTCCGTCCGACAAGGGGTATCGTTTATATGTCGATAAGCTGATGGATCCGAATGAGCCGGTCCTGAAGCCTACGCAGGAAGATCTGGAAGCCATCAGGGATTTTATGCAGCGCCGGATCCACGAGCTGAATCAGATGGTACGCGCCGCCTCTGAAATTGTATCCCGCATTACCCATTATACTGCCATCGGCATGGCGGGAAGCGTAAAGAAACACGCGATCAAGGCGCTTCAGATTCTTTCGCTGGATATTCGCAAGCTGCTGGTGGTTGTAGTGCTCGACAACGACATCATCAAGAATCAGATCGTCAAGCTGAGTCAGCCGCTTCTGCCGGAAGAGCTTTCCCGGCTCAGCGTGATTTGTGCCAATCTTCTGACAGGAAACAAAGCGGATGAAATTACGGCGGAGATCATCAACGATATTATAGCGCTTTCCGGAATCGATCGCGAACGGGTTCTTCCGATCGTAGAGGGGATTCTCGAATGTATAAAACAGTGTGATTCCGCAGAAATATATACGGAAGGCACTGCCAATCTGCTGGAGCATCCGGAATTCAACAATCTTTCCAAAGCGAAAACGCTGCTGGAGCTGCTGAACAAAGAAGAAGAGCTTGCAAAACTGCTGCACAGCTGCGAAGATGGGGGCGCAAAGGGAATTGTCATTCGAATCGGAACCGAAAATGAACTCTTAGAGGTCAGCGATTGTTCCGTCATTACCGCAACCTACAGCGTGGACGGAATCAATCTGGGAACGATCGGGGTGATCGGCCCGACGAGAATGGATTACGGAAAGGTGATATCGGCGCTGGAATATGTCAGAAAGAGGCTGCTGTCCGAATAATTGGGAGGTACGACATGGACGAAGAACTGCAGAAGGAAAAAAATCCGGAAACGGAAAGTACTGAGAACATCGAAAATCCGGCTGAATCCGCGCCGGAGCAGACCGCGCCGGAGCAGGCGGGAGAAGCCGAGAAACCTCAGGAAAGCGAAAACTCCGAGAAAAAAGAGAAAGAAAAAAGCTTTCTTGGAAAGAAAAAGCAGAATGCAGAGCTTGGCAAGCTGCAGCAGCAGAATGAGGCGCTGAAGAAAGAGACGGAAGAATGGAAGGACAAATATACGCGTCTTGCGGCGGAATACGACAATTACAGAAAACGTACGGCAAAAGAAATCGATGCGCGGTACGACGATGCCAAAGCCGATGTATGGAAGAACGTTCTTGGAATTTTAGATGACTTTGAGCGTGCAATGCAGGCGGAAATTCTTCCCGAGTGCCAGAATTATAAGGATGGCGTGGCCTTGATTTATAAAAAGCTTTCCGATTTGATGACTTCTTCCGGCATCGAAGAGATCAAGGCGCTGCACGAGCCGTTTAATCCGGAAATGCACAACGCCGTTATGCACATAGACAGTGAAGAGGCGGGCGAGAACGAAGTGGTAGAAGTATTTATGAAGGGCTATAAATTAGGCGACAGGGTCATACGCCACAGTATGGTTAAGGTTGCCAATTAAATGATATAAAAAGGAAAAAGAATTAGAGGAGGAATAAATGATGTCAAAGGTAATAGGAATCGATTTGGGAACTACAAACTCATGCGTAGCCGTTATGGAGGGCGGTGAGCCCGTCGTAATCGCAAATGCGGAGGGTGCAAGAACGACGCCGTCCGTCGTGGCTTTTACAAGGGCGACTTCCAATAAAGCAAGCGAACGTCTTGTCGGCGAGCTGGCAAAAAGACAGGCGGTTACAAATCCGGACAGAACAATCATATCCATTAAACGTGATATGGGAACAGACAGAAAAATTACGATTGACGGCAAAACATACACGCCGCCGGAAATCTCGGCTATGATTCTTCAGAAACTGAAGGCCGATGCGGAAAGCTATCTGGGAACGACCGTATCGCAGGCCGTAATTACGGTGCCGGCATATTTCAGTGATTCACAGAGACAGGCAACAAAGGATGCGGGCAGAATCGCGGGCCTGGAGGTTCTGAGAATCGTAAACGAGCCGACGGCTGCCGCACTGGCCTACGGTTTGGATAAAGAACATGATCAGAAGATCATGGTATACGACTTGGGCGGCGGTACGTTTGACGTATCGATTCTGGAAATCGGAGACGGTGTCTTTGAGGTTCTTGCAACAAACGGAAATACGCGGCTTGGCGGTGACGATTTTGACCAGAAAATTATCGACTATCTCGTAGCGGAGTTCAAAAAAGAAAACGGAATCGATCTTTCTACGGATAAAATGGCAATGCAGAGGCTCCGTGAGGCGGCTGAAAAAGCGAAAAAGGAGCTTTCCGGCGTAACGTCGACGAATATTATGCTTCCGTATATTACGGCGGATGCGAACGGACCGAAAAACATGGATATCAATCTGACGCGGGCGAAATTTGACGAGCTGACGGCGGACCTTGTTGAAAAGACCATGGGACCGACGAAGCAGGCGATGAAGGATGCCGGTCTTACCCCCGAAAAAATTGATAAAGTTCTTTTGGTCGGCGGATCGACGAGGATTCCTGCGGTGCAGGAGGCTGTGAAGCGCTATCTCGGAAAGGAGCCGTTCAAGGGGATCAATCCGGACGAGTGCGTTGCAATCGGCGCTGCAATTCAGGCAGGCGTGCTGACCGGCGACGTCAAAGATCTGCTGCTTCTTGATGTAACGCCGCTTTCTCTCGGAATCGAAACGATGGGCGGAGTATTTACAAAGCTGATCGAGCGGAACACGACGATTCCTACGAAGAAGAGCCAGGTATTCTCTACGGCCGCGGATAATCAGACGAGCGTTGATGTACACGTCCTGCAGGGTGAGCGTGAAATGGCGGCATATAACAAAACGCTGGGCAGATTCCAGCTTTCCGGCATTATGCCGGCTCCTAGAGGCGTTCCGCAGATTGAAGTCACGTTTGATATCGACGCAAACGGAATCGTAAACGTATCCGCAAAGGATCTCGGAACGGGAGCGGAACAGAAGATTACGATCACCGCATCCTCGAACCTTACGGAGGAAGATATCAAGAAAGCGGTCAAAGATGCCGAGGAGTTTGCGGCGCAGGATAAAAAAGCAAAAGAAGCCGTCGACACGAAAAATATGGCGGATTCCGCTGTGTACCAGGCCGAGAAAATGGTCAAGGATCTGGGCGACAAGCTGGAAGCAGCCGATAAGTCTGAGATAGAGGCGGCAATTCAGAAAGCAAAAGACGCCATTACGGCGAATAACACCGACGACATGAAGCGTACCACGGAAGAACTGCAGCAGGCCTTCTATAAGGTGTCCGAGAAAATTTATAAGCAGAATCCGGGCGCGGCAGGAACGGATCCGGGACAGCAGAGCGGCCCTCAGGGCGGAGACGACACGGTCGTTGATGCGGATTATACCGTAGTGGATGATGACGACAGCAAGAAATAAAGTATTGTAAAAATCAATAAAATCTGATAGTATGAAGCCTCTGAATATGGGGCTTCATATTTCAATGAAAAGAGGAAATCAGCGATATGGCAGAGAAAAAAGATTATTACGAGATCCTCGGCGTTTCCAAAACGGCAACGGACGACGAAATCAAAAAAGCATACAGACGGCTTGCCAAAAAATATCATCCTGATTTGAACCCCAATAATCCGGAAGCGGAAGCCAGATTCAAAGAGGCCGGAGAAGCATACCAGATTTTGAGCAATCCGGAAACCCGCGCGAAATATGATCAGTTCGGCCATGCAGCATTCGATGCCGCAAGCGGTTACAGCGGCGGGGCCGGTAGCGGGTTCGGCGGATTCGGCTTCGATGTCAACGATATCTTTGATTCCATCTTTGGAGGCGGCTTCGGCGGCTTCGGCGGCAATCGCGGCGGCAGGACGCCGCAGCGGGGGGCGGATCTCCGCGCCTCATTGGAGATTTCTTTTGAAGAAGCGGTATTTGGCACAGAGAAAGATATTACGATCAATAAAAGCGTGCCGTGTGACGCGTGCGAGGGGACCGGATCAAAATCCAAGGAAACAAAGCGTTGCTCGGTTTGCGGCGGCACGGGCCAGGTACAGGTAAAGCAAAACACGCCCTTCGGACAGTTCATGAACGTCAAGACGTGCGATAAATGCGGCGGTACAGGAAAGGCTGTGGACGATCCCTGCCAGGTCTGCAGAGGAAAGGGCTTCGTCCGGAAGGCCGTAAAGGTACATGTCAAAATCCCCGCCGGGATTGATAACGGCCAGGCCATTTCCATATCAGGCATGGGCGAGCCCGGCTCAAAGGGCGGAGCTCCGGGCAATCTGCTCGTATCCGTGAGAATCAGACCGCATAAAATCCTGCAACGCGACGGATACGATATTCATGTAGAAAAGACAATCTCCGTTGCGCAGGCGGCACTGGGAGATACGATCAAAATCGAAACGATCGACGGTCTCGTGGAATTGAATATTCCAGAAGGAACCCAGAGCGGCGTTTCTCTCAGAATGCGCGGAAAAGGCGTGCCGAAGCTCCAATCCTCCGGAAGAGGCGACCAGTATGTCCATCTTACGGTAGAAATTCCAAAGCATCTCACCGAGAAACAAAAAGAGCTGCTCCGTGAGTTCGACGCCGCTATGGGCGGCACACTTCAGAAGACCGAGGGAGAAACACAGGAACGAAAGTCTTTTTTTGGAAAGAAAAAATAAATATAAAAAAACGGATGGAGGCTGATTATGGAAAAAGTCTTGAAAGCGCAATGGAATCCAAAGAAGGAATCCGAGGAAAAGGTTTTTGAAAACATCACGTTTGAAACGGCCGTGCGGGGACTGGATATTTTGTACAGATCCGGCGGAGGCGCATATGAGCTTGACGTATGCGTAGACGGAAGGACCGTCGCGGTCGCGGCGCTTACCGGCACCGCCGGTTATCGCGATCTGGAGACGGTGCATGCGGAAATTCCGCCCATCGGGCCGGGCACCCATACGGTTTCGTTCCGAACGGACGGAAATCCATATGTGGAGGAATTTGTCTTCACGGAAAGCAGCTACAAAGAAAATGCAGGAGCCTATGAGCCGGCAGAGCCCTGCTTCCGCGAAACGGACAACGATTTGATTACGGCAACGGATTCCCTCGGCAGGACGCTTCCCGGAATCGAGGAATGCGGGGAACCGAAGAAACGCTTTGTGGGGCTTTTTTACTGGACGTGGAGAAATCAGAATGTCAAAATTGAACCGACGAATCTCTCCAAAGTTCTTCGCGAGCATCCGGATGCAGAATATGATATTCATCATCCCGCATGGAAAGAACATGAAAGCGTTCACTGGAACGAGCCGCTTTACGGATTTTACAGAAACGACGATCCGTACGTTCTGCGCAAGCATGCGCAATATTTTGCAAATGCGGGAGTTGACGCACTGTTTTTCGATACGACGAACGGTTCTCTCGTCTGGAAGGACGCATATATGGCGCTTTTGGAAGAATTCCATAAAGCCAGACTGGATGGAATCAAAACGCCGCAGGTGGCTTTTATTATGAATTTCGGCCCGATGCCAAGCACGCTGCACATGCTCCGTTCTTTATATCAGGATCTTTATAAGCCGGGCCTGTATCGGGACCTCTGGTTTCTGTGGGAGGGGAAGCCGCTGGTGCTTGCTTACCCTGAAGCGATCCCCCAGGAAGGAAAATCAGACTTTGATACGGCGCTTTTGAATGAAATTCGCAGCTTCTTTACATTTCGTCCGCCGCAGCCCATGTATGCGGGAGGCCCGCGCAGAGAGGATCAATGGGGCTGGCTGGAAATCGCGCCGCAGAACGGTTACGTGAAAAAACCGGACGGAAGATACGAAATGTGTACCGTCGGCGTAGCGCAGAATGCGCGCGACGGCAGAATCTGCACGCATTTCAACGATAAGGGAACGTACGGCAGAAGCTATACGGCACGCTTTAAACACGAAAAGCTGACGAAGGATTCTTATAAATACGGCTACAATGTCCAGGAGCAATGGGACAACGCAATTGCAATGGATCCCGATTTTATATTCGTGACGGGATGGAACGAGTGGATGATGGGAAAATTCCCAGGAGAGCCGTGGGTTCTGGATAAAAACAGTACGCAGATTGGTTTTGTTGATCAATACGACTACGAACACAGCAGAGATATCGAGCCGGACTGCGACGGATATCTTGACCTGTATTATATGCAGCTGACGGCGAACATCCGTCGTTATAAAGGGCTCCAGCATATAGAAAGAAGAAATGCGGAGAAAACGATCGATCTTAAGAATTTCCACGACTGGGACGACGTGCGGCCGGAATACTACACGCAGAAGGGAACCGCGGCACACCGCGATTATCCTGCGCTCGGAACGCAGCTGCACTACACAAACAACAGCGGCATTAACGACTTCATCCTGGCAAAATACGCGTATGATAAAGATTTCATTTATTTTTACGTGGAATGCGCGAAGGATATCGTACTCGGGCATAAGAACGCGATGACGCTGCTCCTGGATACCGACCGGCGAAAAGAAACCGGCTGGGAAGGATACGATTATAAAATCATTTCCGGGAAATGCTTCTCCATGATCCGCGGCAGCCTGGAATATAGGGGCGACGTGGAAACCTCGGTTGAGGGGAACCGTATGGCGCTGCGCATCCCGAGAGAGACGATCGATTTTGAAAAGGACAAAAAGCCCGATTTTGAATTTAAATGGATCGACAACATTGAAATGGCCGATGTCATGGAATTTTACCGCGACGGAGACTGTGCACCGTTCGGCAGATTCAATTACGTGATGTAAATAAAAAGAAAGGAGCGTGTACGGAATGCTGAATATCGGGTGCCATCTCTCAAGCGCAAAGGGGTATCTGCATATGCTTCGGGAGACTGAATCCATCGGGGGCAATACGTTTCAGTTTTTTACGCGCAACCCGAGGGGCGGTCAGGCAAAACCGATTGATCCGGAGGATGCCGCAGCGTTCCGCGCAGAGGCGGAGGAGAAAAAGTTTGCGCAGATTTTGGCACATGCGCCGTACACGCTCAATCCCTGCGCGTCGAAGGAAAGCGTTCGGGAATTTACCAGAAATACGATGGCAGACGATCTTGCGCGAATGGAGTATACACCGGGAAATCTGTATAATTTCCATCCGGGAAGCCATGTCGGACAGGGAATTGAGGCTGGCATCGAAATGATTGCAGCAATGCTGAACGAAATTCTGAAGCCGGAAATGCATACGACCGTGCTGCTTGAAACCATGGCGGGAAAGGGCAGTGAGATCGGTTCCCGTTTTGAAGAACTTCGCGCAATCATGGACAGAGTGACGCTTTCTGAAAAACTCGGAATCTGCTTGGATACCTGCCATGTATACGACGCCGGATATGATATTGTAGGTGATCTGGACGGAGTATTGGAAACGTTTGACGCAATCATCGGTCTTGACAGGCTCAAGGCGATTCATATCAATGACAGTAAAAACCCGTACGCAAGCCATAAGGACCGCCATGAAAAAATCGGGGAGGGATCGATCGGAACAGATGCGTTCCGCCGGATCATTACCCATGAAAAGCTGCGCGGTCTTCCGTTCCTGCTGGAAACGCCGAATGAGCTGGACGGCTACAAGGCTGAAATTACGCTTTTAAAGGAATTATACAATGCAAGCCCTTTCTCTGCTGCAATATGATATTTTAAAGGACGTTCCGCACTGCTTTACGACGCGCCTGGGGGGCGTATCGAAGGGCGGGCAGTCGTCTTTGAATTTAAGCTTTTCTCGGGAGCCGTCCAGGAAGAACGTACTCGAGAATTACAGGCGCGTTTCGGAAGCGCTTGGCGTTGCCTTTGAAGGTATGACGCACGTTCCGCAGCACCACGGAGATCATGTGCTTGTCGTTACGGAGAAAGAAACCGGGAGCGGAATTACGAAGCCGTATCCAGACGGAGCGGAAGCTTACGGCTATGATGCCATGATCACCGATGTCCCGGGAACCGTGCTCTGTACGCTGCATGCGGACTGCGTGCCGGTGCTGCTCTATGATCCGCAGAATAATGCGGTCGGAGCGGTGCATTCCGGATGGCGCGGCACGGTACTGAAGATTGCGGCGAAAACGGTGGAAAAAATGGAATGCGTCTACGGAACGCTGCCCTCTGAGCTGCGAGCGGTAATCGGTCCGTCGATCGGAATGGATTGCTTTGAGACGGATGACGACGTATACGAGGCGCTGCAAGAATCGTTCGGGCTTTTCCCGGAGGGCGGCGATCTTTTTTACAGAAAAGGAAAGAAATATCACATTTCAGTGTCCGGCTTCGTTTATCGGACGCTTTTAGAGGCTGGGCTGCTCGCGCAAAATATTTTTTACGACACAAGATGTACTTTTGCGGATGAGAAGCTCTTTTTCTCTCACAGAAGGGACAGGGGCGATACCGGAGCAATGGCAGCCGTCATCTCGGTCAGGAGCGGAAGCGTATGAGAAGCAGACGGTTGTGTTTTTCCATTTGTATTTTTGCCGTTTTGCTTTCGTTTTTATTTTCTTCCTGCGAAAATCCTTATCTTCAGGAAGAACGGCCGCTCCCAACACTGAATATTCCAGAAGCTTCTCCGGCTCCGACAGACGGAAACGGGGCAGAAAGTGTATCCGGAAATCTTGTTCTTGGAATTTATGATTATGATACGCTGAATCCGCTGACGACAGAAAACGAGGCGCTGCGAAGATACTTGACGCTCGTCTACGAATCGCTTGCCGTACCGGGAAAAGACGGTGCGCCCACTCCGCAGATTGCACGCGATTGGAGTACGACGGACGGCGGAATTACTTGGAAAATTACGATCCGGGAGGACGTGACCTATCATGACGGCTCTGTGTGTACCGTGTACGACGTGAAGAATACACTCGAATGGATTGCCGAGCACGGGGGGGCATATGCGGATTGCGCCAAAGGAATTTCCGGATTCAACATTCTTTCGCAATTTGAGCTTGAAATTATCCTGGCGGCGCCCGATGCGTTTTTGCCGTGCAAATTGATCTTTCCAGTTATCAAAAGCGAAGACCTCGGAAATTTTACTCAGCCAAACGGGACGGGACGGTATCGGTATGCCGGCACGAGTGAGGGAGGCTCGTTCCTGTTCCAGGTGAATCAGGAGTATTACGGAGCCTTTCCACGGATTGCCTCGCTGGAAATCCGGAATTATGAAAGCGCCGCCGCGCTTTATGAGGGGGATGCTGACGTGATGCTGTGCTTTGACGACAATGTGATCCGATATGCAAAACGCGCGGGCTATTCCGTTTGCCAATATACCGACGGCCTCCTTTCTTGCCTCCTGCCGTCGGCGAATACGGATTTGGCGGTACGGCAGTATATCAGCTCTGCGCTGGACCGGAGACTTTTGATCAATGCGGTCGTCAGCGGAGGAGGGACTGCCAAATTGCTCCCAATTGCGGAAGGAACATACTATCGTAAGCATCAGGACTCGTTTCCTGAAGAGACTGTGGGCAGCAAGCCGTCTGCCGTAACGCTGATTGTGAATGAAGCGGACAAAGATCTTATGCGCCTTTCTTCGGTTCTTCGTTCCCAGCTGGAGGACCTGGAGATTGAATGCACGGTGACATCCTATAAAACGGAGGAGTATGGCGCCGCCATAGCCGCAGGGAATTATGATTTTGCACTTCTGAACCTCCAGATCGGCCTGTGGCCGGATTTGTATGAATTGTTTGCAAGCGACGGCAGTTTGAATTATAATGGGTATTCGGACGCTTCGATGGACAGCCTTCTGCGCTCCCTGCGCACGGCGTATCGCGATGCGTCGGTAAGCGGCGTTACGGACTTTGCCTCTTTTGCGCTGTATGCGGAAGCGCAGCTTGATAAAATTGCGCTGCGCGCGGAGGAAACGCTTCCTTTGATCGGCCTGTATTCCAGAAATGCATCGGTGCTTCTGAAGGATACGGTCAAGGGCGTAGATTCTTTCAATTTTACTTTTTGGAATACGCTGGAATCCTTTGATTCCTGGTATGTGGAAACGGAATGAGGGCAGACGGTATGAAACGTTTTAAAAATAACCTGGGCAAAAAGGATGCGGTGCTTTTTATCGCCGGAATTCTGGCTTCCGCTTTTTTTTTGGCGGTCGATCTGATCGTTAAGCAGATTATCATTGAGAAAGTGCTGTACGGCAGCGAGATTGTTGTAATCAAAAATTTTTTCAGCATTACGCATATCCGCAACACGGGTGCGGCGTGGGGAATCTTTTCCTCGAAAACTGAAATTCTTACAATTGTCACCATTATTTGCTCGGTTTTGATTTTTTATTTGATTTATGCCTCTACAGTCAATAAAACCGTAATGTTTTGTTTTTCCGCCATATTGGGCGGGGCGTGCGGAAATCTGACGGAACGCCTCCGCCTGGGATACGTGACAGATTTCCTGGCGTTTCGTTTCTTCGGATATGATTTTCCGAATTTTAATGTTGCCGATATGTGCATCACGGTCGGCTGTATCGTATTGGCATTTTATATCATTTTTCTTCACCGAAAAGGGACGCCGCTCTTCCGGGAAGGGACTGCCGCGCACCGGATTTTTAAAGAATGAGTATGTGGGGCGAAGCGGAGCAGCAGGAGGAAGCATTTACGGTAACGGCGGGGCCGGAATCTGCGGGCATACGTCTGGACGTGTTTTGTCATTCCATGCCTGAGTGCGGAATCACAAGCAGAAATTATGCGCAGAAGCTGATTGAGGCCGGACATATTACGGTGAACGGAAAATGTTACCGCACCAATTATAAAGTGAAAGCCGGTGATGAAATCCGCTTCGTGCTGCCGCCGCCGGAGCCCCTGGATGTGCTGCCGGAAAACCTGCCGCTTGATATCGTATATGAGGACCGGGATCTGCTGGTGATCAATAAGGCAAGGGGAATGGTCGTACACCCTGCGCCGGGAAATTACAGCGGGACGCTGGTAAACGCGCTTTTATATCACTGCAGAGATTTATCGGATGTGAACGGCGTTATCCGCCCGGGGATCGTTCATAGAATTGATAAAGATACGACGGGACTTCTCGTCGTGGCAAAAAATAACGCGGCGCATCTTTCTCTCGCGGCACAGCTGAAAAACCACGGGATCAGAAGAGAATACGTAGCCATAGCGGAAGGCGTGCTGCGCGAAGATTCCGGTACGATCGATCTTGCAATCGGCCGCTGCCCATCGGATCGGAAAAAGATGGCGGTTCGTCCGGAAGCCGGCAGAGAAGCTGTTACACATTTTACCGTTTTAGAACGCCTGAAAGGGCATACGCTGGTAGCATGCCGCCTGGAAACGGGAAGGACGCATCAGATCCGCGTCCATCTGGCTTATATCGGACATCCTATAGTAGGGGATCCGCTCTACGGAATAAAGGAGACGCATGGCATGTCGGGTCAGGCGCTGCATGCAAGAACGCTTTCTTTTATTCATCCTTCCTCCGGCGCGCCGGTGTCGTTTTCGGCTGAGCCTCCGCAGGATTTCTCCAGACTCGCCTCCGGGTTGTCCGATTCCGTTTCGTTTACAATATAAATCGGTCTTTTTTTTACTTCGAGATATGTTTTTGCCAGATATTGTCCGAGAATTCCGATCGCGAACAGCTGGATCCCGCTGAGCATCAGTATGATGCAAACCATGGAGGGCCAGCCGTAAGCGGAGCCGCCCCAGATCAGCTGACGCACGATTATCACAATGATGGCGATAAAAGAAATTACACAAAATAAAATTCCGATTACGGAGGAAACGAAAAGCGGCATAGTGGAGAATGCTACGATCCCGTCGATCGAATACGCGAGGAGCTTCCAAAAGCTCCATTTCGTTTCTCCGTGGGCGCGTTCAATATTTTCGTACTCCAGCCATTTCGTACGAAAGCCCACCCAGCCGAAAATTCCTTTCGAAAAACGGTTGTATTCGCCAACGTCTAGAATCGCGTTCACCATTTTGCGCTTCATCAGCCTGTAATCGCGCGCCCCGTCTACGACCTCCGTTTTGCTGATTTTTCGCATCACCCTGTAAAACATTCGCGCAAAAAAGGAACGGATCGGCGGTTCGCCCTTTCGCGTCACTCTTCGCGTAGCGGCGCAGTCATACCCTTCTTTCTCTATCGCATGGAGCATATCGGGAAGGAGCGAGGGCGGATCCTGCAGATCGACATCCATTATCGCAACATAGTCTCCCTTTGCATTTTTTAAACCTGCGTACATGGCGGCTTCTTTACCGAAATTTCTGGAAAAGGAAACGTATCGGACCCGTTTATCGCTTTTTGCAAGACGCCGCAATATACTGACCGTATGATCCTTGGAGCCGTCGTCTATAAATAAAAATTCGAAATCGACCTCCGTCATGCTGTCGGCGACCTTGACGGTCTCCTCCCAGTAATGCGGGATTGCTTCTTCCTCGCAATAGCATGGCACGATGACCGAAATCAGCTTCTTTCCCATTCTAAAATCCGTCCTTTATCCTGTTTCATGATAAAAATTTTATATCACGGGCAGTATTATACTATCAAGCGGACGTTAATGCAAATCGGAATAAAGCGCCTTTGGGAATTGGCCTGCCGATTTGCGGGCATATTAACGTAAGGAGCGCTTCTTATGCGTGCTGCTTCATCTAAAATGGGATTGAAACAATTCTGAAAGCGTGGTAATATAAGAAAGCAGTTTTTATACTGTAATTTGCGCTGTATCTGATACAGAACAGCAGCAGGAGGTTGTATCAAATGAATAAAAGAAAAGTACAGACCATGGTGGGCATGGCCCTATTCGCAGCAATTGTTGTAGTGCTGCAGATCATAGGGAATTACATCAGAATCGGAAATTTTTCGATTTCACTCGTGCTTGTTCCGATTATCGTAGGAGCCGCTCTTTACGGCCCTGCGGGCGGTGCGTTTCTCGGCGGAGTGTTTGGAATCGTAGTGATTATTGATTGTATTACGGTCGGCAACGTCCTTTGGATCGCGAACCCGGTAGCGACGGCGATCGTCTGCATGCTGAAGGGGATTGCGGCGGGTTTCGTTTCCGGCGTCCTTTACAAATCTCTATCCAAGAAAAATCACTATCTCGGCGCATATGTTTCTGCGATTGCGTGTCCGCTTGTAAATACGGGCATTTTCTGCGCGGCGCTGCTGCTGATTTTTAAAGACACGCTTTCGGAATTGGCCGGAGGCACGAATATATTTTATTATACGTTTGTTGTAATGATCGGCATTAATTTTCTGATCGAACTGGCGGTCAATATTGTTTTTGCACCGGCGGTTGTGAGCGTCCTGAAAATGGCGCGCTCCGGAAAACGATAAGAACGCACCTTTCCTGGAGGATAGACATGGTATTAACGGTTGACGTAGGAAATACAAATATTGTCGTAGGCGTATATGATAGAGACCGGCTGCGATTCATTTCCAGACTTGCTTCGGACCAGAATAGGACGGCGGACGAGACCGCCGTCCTGCTCCAGTCCGTTTTTTCCATACATGATATTGACATTCATTCCATCGATGGAGCCATCATATCTTCTGTCGTGCCGCTGATTACGGAGCCGCTTGCTACCGCGGTGCGCCTGCTGACGGACAGGAAGCCTCTGATCGTAGGCCCCGGCATGAAAACGGGAATCAATATCGGGATTGACAATCCGGCGCAGCTCGGCAGCGATCTGCTTGTGGATAGCGTTGCGGCGGCAGCGCTGTATCCCAAGCCAATTATCGTTGCGGACATGGGAACCGCGACGACACTTACTGTAATTTCAGAGAAAAATACGATTCTCGGCGGAGCGATTTTACCGGGTGTCAAAACCTCTCTGAATGCTTTGACCGCAAAGGCTGCGCAGCTTCAGCAGGTCAGCATTGAAGCGCCGAAGCGCGCAGTCGGCTCCAATACGATCGACTGCATGAAGTCGGGCGTTGTTTTCGGCAATGCGAGTATGCTGGACGGTATGATCGACCGATTTAACGAAGAGCTGGGAACGGAATGCTTTGTCGTAGCCACGGGAGGCTTGGCAGAGGTGATATCACAGTACACTAAGCATCAGATTGTATATAACCCGAATCTTCTTCTGGAGGGCTTATATATTTTATATCAAAAGAATATATCATGAATGTAATATTGATTTGGATTTGAGCAAAACGGGGAACGGCGCATGTTTGCAAAGAAGAGCGGCAGATCGCTTGCCGAAAGATATCGGGAACATAGGGCGAAACGCCGCGTGAAAAAAGAAGAAAAAAATCGCTTTAAAATGGTGCCGGATAAAAAGAAAAGCTATAAATGGCTGATGATACCGGTCTCCTTTGTGCTGCTCCTGGCTCTGATCGTATATACGCTGTATGATAACGGCCGCATTATAGTGGACTATGTAACGGTGACGCATGCTCAGATTCCCGCCTCGTTTGACGGATACCGTATTCTTCAGATCAGCGATCTGCATGGAAGAAAATTCGGTACGGAGAATAAAAACCTCGTCAGTCTGATCGACAGCCTGGAATACGATATGATTCTCCTGACGGGGGACTATATGACGGATGCGGACTCCGGAGATTATTGGGACATCGTTGATCTGCTTACGGATATCGAAAAAAGGGACGTACCGATCCTGTATATTTTGGGAGAGGCGGACTATGTTCCGGAAAATGTCGATCAGCTTGGCGAAAATTGGAATATGTGCATCGAACCGAGGGAGAAGACAAAGCTGATGGAACAGCTGGAAGACTTGGGCGCAAAGTTCGTGTATCCGATTCAAATGATCGAAAAAAACGGGGAAGCAATTTATTTTACGGGAATCGATTATAAGGAAGAACAGTTTGATGCGCTCAATTTTGATGTGGATAAGCATTTCAGCATCTGTGTGACGCATAAGCCAATTGATTATGACGTGAATGCAAGGCTGAAAGAAGTAAATGCTCAGCGTCTGACAGAGGTGGATTATGATCTGTCGATTTCCGGTCATACGCACGGCGGCCAGGTTCGGCTTCCGCTGCTGGGAGCCGTTTATATTAAAGGAAAAGGACTCTTTCCGCAGGAGGAGGATTCTGCCGGGCTTCATTCGGACGGGCAGGGGAGATATAATTATATTTCAACGGGGCTTGGCGCATCCGGGTTTCCGGGCTTCCGCTTCTGCAACCCGCCCTCCGTTTCCGTTATTACGCTTAAGAGAAAATAAGCCTGCTTAGGGGCATTGGAGCTCCGCTTGATAAGGACAAATAAAGAGGGAAAGCGTTCATGAACGCTTTCCCTCTTTTGCTATCCCCGGCTGCGGGCGAAAAATTTCCGTTTGCTGCCGTCACGATTCCGGATCGGAATTCTTCGGAAGATTGCTCGGATCGATTTCCATAATGATCGGAAGAATCATGGGGTTCCGTTTTGTTTGCTCGTATACGTAATTGTGAATTGCGTCGCGAATACTCGTTTTCTTCAGCGCCCAGTCGTGCCTTCTGGGAGCGGAAAGGGAATCCGTGCGGTTGAGCGCGTCGATCGCTACCTCTTTGATGTGTGTAATCATTTCTTCCGACTCGCGCATATAAACAAAGCCTCTGGATATGATGTCTGGACCGGCAAGCACTTCTCCTGTGGCGGAATTGATAGACATTACGGCGACGATCAGACCGTCCTCCGCCAGGTGGCGGCGGTCTCTGAGCACGATGTTGCCGACGTCTCCCACGCTGAGGCCGTCGATCAGGACGTTCCCGGAAATAACAGTCTCATCCGTCTTGATTTCATCGCCGTTGAATTCCAGAACCTTGCCGTTATCCATAATAAACACGTTTTCCTCCGGCATTCCCATTCGGACGGCGATATTTTTATGGCGTGTCAGATGACGGAATTCGCCGTGTACCGGCATAAAATATTTCGGCTTAACAATTGCCTGCATTAATTTGAGCTCTTCCTCGCAGGCATGTCCGGAAACGTGAACCTCTGCAATTGATTTGTAAATGACGTTTGCGCCGCGCTTGAACAGTTCGTCGATCATCTTGTTGATCGGCTTTTCGTTGCCGGGAATCGGGCTTGCGGAAATGATTACGGTGTCTCCCGGCACGATGTCGATTTGCCGGTGCGTGGCTACCGCCATGCGCGTCAGCGCCGACATTGGTTCTCCCTGACTGCCCGTCGTAATAACGACAAGCTGTTCCGGCGGATATTTGTCGATTTCTTCCATATCGATCAACGTATTTTCCGTATGCTTCATATATCCGGTCTGAAGCGCCACATCGATGACGTTTACCATGCTTCTGCCGCAGATTACGCATTTCCGATTGAACTTTACGGCGGTATCGATGATCTGCTGGACTCTGTGAATGTTGGAGGAAAAGGTTGCAACGATCAGACGTCCCTTCGTCCTGGAGAAAATATCGTCAAATGTCGCGCCGACGGTTCTCTCCGACATTGTAAATCCTCTGCGCTCGGCGTTCGTACTGTCGGCCATTAAAAGCAAAACGCCTTTCTCTCCCAGCTCCGCGAAACGCATCAAATCGATGGGAGCGCCGTCGATCGGAGTATAGTCGACCTTGAAATCTCCCGTATGAATCACGATGCCGCACGGCGTGATGATCGCCAGCGCGCATGCGTCGGCAATACTGTGATTCGTGCGGATAAATTCAATGCAAAAATCTCCTTTCATGATCATCTCGCTGTGCTTTACCACCTGCAGATCCGCAGAAGCCGCGAGATTAAAATCCTCCAGCTTTTTCTCGACAAGCGCCAGCGTCAGCTTTGTACCGTAAATCGGGACGTTGAGTTCTTTCAGAAAATATGGAAGAGCGCCGATATGATCCTCGTGCCCGTGCGTCAGTACAATCGCACGAAGCTTGTCTTTGTTTTGCATAATATAGGTAAAATCCGGTATGATGGCGTCGATGCCGGGCATGTCGTCCTCCGGGAATGCTACGCCGCAGTCGACAAGAATCATGTCGTTATCCGTCTCAAAAACCGTCAGGTTTTTGCCGATTTCGCAAATTCCGCCTAAGGGTATGATTCTGAGTCTTTTTTTATTTTTTGATAATTGTGCCATATCAGATATTCCTCCAACATAAATATTTATGTATACTATTTTGCAAAAAATAGAATAACAGCTGTTCTTCGTATGACGTATCCGAACAATAAAAACCAGTCTTTTTATTATACCACTTATTCTTAAATATTCAATAGAAAATCTTGAAATAAAAATAAAATCCCCCGAAGCTTCGGGGGATCACTGGCTGCGGAACTAGGATTCGAACCCAGACAAAATGAGTCAGAGTCATTCGTGCTACCATTACACAATTCCGCACTGCATTAATATGCTGCATCATTAACGATACAACGCTGGCTATTATACCACGGAAAAACCTGGTTGACAATAGGAAAAATAAAAAAACATTGAAATTTTCAAAGAACGGTACTGTTAGACAGATTGATAGATTTTATTTGTAATATATGAAAAAAATATTGCAATTAAGAATATGAACTATTATAATAAAAACATTGAGATAGGAATTCCGCATTCCTAAATATGTTTTTGGAGGAGAATCATGAAAAAAGTTTTAAGTCTTGTTTTGGCTTTATCGGTCGCCGCAAGCCTGCTCACGGGCAGCTTTGCGCTTTCGGCCGAGGAAGCGTATGACGACACGTACGTTTATGTGATGTCGGAGACCTCCGTAACGGGGAACAACGTCGAAATCACGGCATCTGCCGGCGGAGAATATATCGGCGTGATCACGGAAGGGAGCGATCCGTGGATTTCGCTTGCAGGGATCAGCGTTCCCAGCGAGTACGGATATATGGCGGTGAAATATGCCGGCGCATCCAATACCTCGTTTGTCGGAAACAATCATTACGTCGCAACCGACGGCGGATTGGCGTGGGGACAACCAGGATCGTTTACTGCGCCCAATATGACGGCAGACAATGCCTGGCACCTGAAAATTTATTCTGTGGCAGACTGCTTTGCGGGTGTGGGAACGGATAATATAACGAATATACGCCTGCTTATAGGAAACACCACCGACGCGGAAACGCGTATTGCATACGTTGGCTTCTTCAAGAGCGAGGCGGAGGCAAGCGCTTACGATGCCGCGTATTGCGCCGCGAACACTCTGGATGATATGCCGCCTCCGGAACGAACGGAAGTGATTCCTGAGGCGCTCGATGCGGTTCCGGAATATACGTTTGACTTCAACGATCTGGAAGCGGGCTATGATCTGTACGGTGTTTCCTATGCGGAAGGAAATCCTTTCCGCGTCAATTGGACGCCTCTGGCCGGAAACCCTACATCCTCTGTAGTCGTGGCGGACGACCACAGCGCGATGCTTTCCCAATTTTCGCAGGCGGAATTTGACGACAGATGGAAAGGCGGAAGTGAAATCTCCTTGGATCTCAAAGGAACCGGCGGCTCGAATTTCTGCGGATTTTACGTAAGACCGGGCGACGAGGGGACAACGCCGTTCTTTGAGAACGACGGCGCCAGAAGCGACGGAGCGGACAGCACGACGGGCACGACGGGAATCGGCTTCTCGTTCCGGACGAAGGATGGCAAGCAGGGGATCGAAATCTTTGTAAAATATTTTGACAGCACTTTAAACAAGCTTCAGGTCAAAGGTTATTTCTTTGCCGATGCGGTAGAGGCGACCAATGAATTCCATACCTATAAGATCGTCGACGACGATGCGGGGACGATTCAGTTTTATGCCGACGGCAGTCTGTTTGCCCAGGTGAAATATGCAAATCCGGAAATGACGGAAAGCGCAATGTATTCCGAAAAATATTACAGCGACGCGCAGATTCTCGACGCGGAGGGAACCGTTCTGGTTACCGTTGAGAACGCTTTGATTTCCACGCAGTCCACGCTGAAGCTCGGTGTGCGCGCTGAAACGCTGTATATCGATAATATCCGTTTCACAAAGCTTTCCGATGGATCGGAACCGACGTATGGAAACGTCGACGGCAACGACAGGATCAACGGCGCGGATGTTACGCTGCTGCTGCAATATCTGGCAGAGTGGGATGTTACCATCAATGAGACGTATGCAGACGTCAACGGCGACGGCGAGATCGACGGAAGAGATGCGACGCTGCTATTGCAGTATCTGGCGAATTGGGATGTAGTTCTCGGACCGCAGACCACGGAATCATTCGACGGGAATCCTTGAAGGATTGTATAAAAAAGTCTGGAAAAAAAGAGGAGCAAGCTCAAAAATAAGAGCTTGCTCTTTTTGAGCTGTTTTTTACAGCCCCTATGCTCGTTAATGAAAGAATCGGACAAAGTCCGCCACTTCTCTTAACTGGTGTTGGTTGGAGCACTTTTTTCGTCGTTTTATGTAGACTGATTTATGATATAAAAAACTCAACGAACCGTTTAGATCACTCATTTTTAAGTCGCTTCAGTTATCGTGCAGTATGTGATATGATTTCATTACAGTACCGATATAAACTATTAATGGAGGTTCCATTATGGCAATGACCATGGGGCAAATCATAAAGAAACTGCGCAAGGGACGCGGATTTACACAAGAAGAGCTTGCAGAAAGATTAGGTGTTACGTATCAAGCAATCTCCAAATGGGAAAATGATTCCGGGCTGCCGGATATTTCGCAGATCGTGCCATTGGCAACAATATTTAATGTCAGCACGGATTTTTTGTTTGGCATAGATCACACTTCTGAAACCGAAGAAGCACTCAAGATCGTTTCAAATGCAAACAGCATACAAGAGTATGGCAAACTTGATACATATCTTAAGGCGTACGATGTTTTGCTGGACGGTCTGAAAAAATATCCTAACAATTATATCATTACGTATAATTGTATGAACTTGGGTGTTTCTCTTTCCTTGCCGGACAACGGATGGATATATGCCGAGGAACGTGCCGAAGCAATAATTCCTGAAACAATCAGACAGGCTAATTTCATCATTACAAATTCAAAGAACATCTCGGATATTTTGTGGGCGCGGCAGAATTTAGCCTTCTTATATAGTGCAAACAGGAAATTTGACTTAGCCACAACCGAAGCCCGAAAGTTCCCCGTTCGTACAGATCTTACGCTATATTCCACTATGGCGATCGTGAACGAATATATGGGCAACCACGAGCGTGAGGCCACTTATTTGTGTAGTGATATTGATTATTTGCTTCAAGCATTTGAAAACGACGTTGCTCGCTTAGGTAAGGCGTATTACAACAATGGCAATTATACAGAGGCCATTGAGGTCTACGAAAGATTTTTTGCGGTTATGCAAGCAATCTTCAAAGATGAGTGCCCTCCACCGTATCACGATTTTGATTCCGGAGATTGTTATTTATTGCTCGCTCAAGCTTATCTTGCTATTGGTGAGGAAAAGAAAGCAATGGAGGCGGTCGAAAGATCTGTTATATATTATATTAATTTTTTAAGCAAAGAGACCGACGATGAAAACTGCTATCCGATCGTCGTTTGCTCCCCGATTGTAAAAAAACGCGAATTCAAGCAACGAATCCGAAAAGACATCATAAAAAAGAAACTACAAAATAAATTATCCGATAAGTGTATCGAGAAACTCAATCAAAACACTTGTTTTGTCGAACTGCTTGCTATGGTGAACAATATCCAGGAATAGTTTTTATTCGCTCAATGATGGAAGCCGTATTCCTTTTACCGTGTGGACAAAACGTCCGCGCGGAGTGGGGCTGTTTTTTACAGCCCCGTTTTCAAAGCGGCTTTATATTGCCGCGTCGGGCCTGCGCAGCTCGCCGCGCAGTCTGTAAAGAATGATCAGAGATAAAATTGCGGCCAGAAGGGAGGTCCCCGCAAAGTTCAGCCAAATACCGGTCAGTCCCAGCGGCCACAGCGCGCATATTAAAATCACGGGGAAAATCAGCGCGGTGGACACCGAAATAATGGACGCGGATAAAGACTTTTCAATTGCCAGCATGTAGCTCTGCGTTGCAAAGGAAACCCAACGAGTAATATAGGTAAGACTGAAAAGCTGCAGCGCGCCGACGGAAAGCGTCAGGACATCAAGCCCCGCTTCGGGTACGAACAATTTCGTGATCGGCTCCGGCAAAAGCGCAATGACGAATACCGCCGCGATGGAGACGATTCCGCTCGCGATGAAGCAGTATTTTTCGATCGCCCGTACTCTGGTAAACTTTTGGGCGCCCCAATTATATCCGACCGCTGGCTGAAGAGAATCGCACATTCCGTACAGGAGCGGCTGAACGAATCCGTCTACATACATCAAAATACCGTAAACGGATACGGCGGTTTCTCCGCCGGTACGTACCAGAATTGCATTCATTATAATAGAGGTGATCCGGCCTGCAACATTGTTTAAAAAGTTCGGGCTTCCGCAGGCAACGATCTGCCGGATCATTGCGAAGCTGAAGCGCGGCTTGCAGAAGCGAAGCAGCGCCTTGCCACGGAAGAAGGGAATAAAAGCAAAAAAGGCGCTGATCAGCATACCGCAGCACGTCGCCAGAGCCGCCGCCCAGATTCCAAAGCGAAATACGCCAAGGAATAGAAACTCTAATCCGGCGCTTAAAGCGGACATCAGAATATTCATAAACATACTGCCGCGGATAAATCCGCAGATCCGAAGATAATTGTCCAATGCGAATATAATGGTAGTAACCGGCGAGCAGAGCGCGTAAACCCTCAGGTACCGGACGGCCAGATCGGCAAACGCACCCTCAGCGCCCATAAGCCGGATCAGCAGTGGCGCAGCAGCAAACATTATTCCGCCGATCAGTATCCCTGCGCCTACAATGAGCAGGCAGGCGCATGTGAAGATGTTGTTTGCTTCCTGTTTCTGCTCCTTTCCCAGACAGATGGATATAGGAACGGAGGAACCAACGCCGATCAGATCCGCCAGTGAAAAGTTGATAATAACGAACGGCATGGCAAGATTGACAGCAGCAAAAGCCGTCTCTCCCAAGAATTGGCCAACGAAAACACCGTCGATCGTTTGATACAGTGCTGAAGCAAGCATACTGATTGCTCCGGGAATGGAAGCAAGAAAGAACAGCTTCAGCGGCGGTGTCTTTGAAAAAAGTGCAGTTGAATTCATAAATATGTCTCTCCTTCTTTCCAAATGTTCCTGTTTTTTTGTAAAAAATCGCCCGATCACACTGCAGCAATCGGGCGCACCCGACATCTTTTCCGACCAGAAATCAATTTCTTCTGTGTATTGCGATACACGGTCCTCCGATGACGTTTGTAAATATTAATTTATTTCGGCTCGCAGAAGCTCTACGTATTTTTGGGTTAAAGAGAACAAGGCTTCCTGTTCGTCGCTCTTTAAGCCCTGAAGGGATCTCTGCTCCGCAAGCACAAGAACGGAAATGATTCTTTGCGTCATTTCCTTTCCCCTTTCCGTTAAAACAACCAGCTTGTTCTTTTTGTTTCCGGGAATCGCCGTTAACTCAATAAGTCCCTGCTTTTCTAAATTTTTTAAAGAGGAATTAACGGTTTGCGGAGGATAATGCCAGGCGGAGCAGAGCTCTCTTTGCGTGTAGCCGGCATCCCTTTCATAAAGGGAATACATCAGCCACAGCGCTGCGTCCGAAACGCCCTGCTTCTTTGCGTATATGTGGTAGATTTCATCCATTTCTTTATAAAGCCGATTAAAAGCTGCAAGCTGGTCTGTAATATGAGTTTGCATTTGTTCCTCCATTTCATCCGAAAACGGATAATCCGCATTGTAATCCCGGATCTGATAAAAGTCAACAGTTCTGTAAGGAAGTTTTTTTCTGTCGGGGCCGGCGTCTCTTTTGTAATTTTTGATTGCGTTTACTTGCAAAATAGAGTATACTATTTTATAAGTTCGGCTTTCGAAGGTGCAGCCGGGACATACGCAACAGAAATTTGTGAACCCCGTCAGGTCCGGAAGGAAGCAGCGGTAAGCGAAGCCCTCTGTGTGCCGTATTCTTCCCGGAGGTACCTTCGAAGGCCGACATTTTTTATCTGGAGGACAGCGAAAAGATGGCATACATGGCGTTGTACAGAAAGTGGCGTCCTATGACGTTTGACGAGGTCGTTGAACAGCAGCCGATCGTTACCGTACTCCGAAATGCCGTAATATCGGGCAGAATTGCGCATGCCTATTTGTTTTGCGGCACACGGGGAACCGGGAAAACTACAATGGCAAAAATTTTTGCACGTGCGGTAAACTGTCTGAATCCACAAAACGGGAATCCCTGCAACGAATGTGACGTGTGCCGGAATATTTTAACACAGCAGATCCTGGACGTTTCGGAAATCGACGCCGCTTCCAACAACGGCGTCGACAATATCCGCTCTATTATCGAGGATACGGCGTACGCCGCTTCCGTCGCCAGATACAAGGTATTTATTATAGACGAAGTGCATATGCTGTCGCCCGGGGCCTTTAATGCTCTTTTGAAAACGCTGGAGGAGCCTCCTCAGGATGTTCTGTTTATACTTGCAACGACTGAGCCGAATAAGCTTCCTGTCACCATATTATCCAGATGTCAGAGGTATGATTTTAAGAGGATTTCCCAGGAGGGAATCATCGGCAGGCTGGAAAAAATCTGCAAAGAGCAGGGGATCTCATATGAACGTCCTGCGCTTGCGTTTCTGGCTGAAAAGTCGGATGGAGCGCTGCGGGATGCGATCAGCCTTCTGGACCAGACGCTGGCTTCCTGCTCGGACCGTCTGACGCTTGCCGCGGCCAGAGCCGCGACGGGTTCTGTCGACAAGGAATTTCTTGAAACGTTTGCTTCCAATATGATTCATTCGGAGGGAGCGGAGCTTCTGAAACAGATTTCAGTGCTTTTTTCGGAAGGAAGGGATCCTTCCGACTTTATCGGAGAGCTGATGCAGATTTTCCGGAACGTGCTTGTGCTTCTGAGCGTAAAGGATTCCGAGGGACTGCTGTACGAAACAAAGGAAAGCCTGGAACGACTGCGGGAAATGGCCCTTGCGGTAAATGCGCAGGAGCTGTCGCTTATGATCCGGGAGCTGTCTCGGCTGGACAGCAGCCTGAAATGGGCTGTGCAGCGAAAAATCCTTTTTGAGGCAGGGATCCTTTCCCTTTGCGACAGAAAGTGGGACGCATCCGAGGCATCTCTGGCGGAACGCGTTGCAGTGCTCGAAAAGCGCCTTTCCGATTTTGCGGCTCTTGACAGTCCGCGCCGCAGCCAGACGCCGGAACGGTCGCAGGTCCGTGAGGAAGCTCCGCCGCAGCCGGCGATTCCGGAAAAGCCGGCGGAAAGGACCGAAAAAATGGAGCCGCGCCAAACCGCCGCGCCCGTGCCGAACCGTACCGAGCCGCAGCCGGCTTCCGCCGCTCCGGCGGCCGTCCGGGACTCTGACGAATCCGACTGGAAGGAATTTCTGGCAAATATTTCCTCGCGCGGACAGGCCTCTCTTTCTGCGCTGGTCAAGATCAACAGCAAAGGCGTGCTGGATGGAAAAGGAAATTTGATTCTTGTGTTTGCCAGTCCGATCGTAAAAGACATGATTCTCAAAAAAGATGCGACGGAAATCTTGTCGGAAAGCGCAACGGCGGCGTACGGGATGCCGCTCAGAGTGGTATATGCAACCAAAAATGACAAATTGGACGGATTCTCTTCACCGCAGATGCAGGCGCCCGCTCAGCAGTCTGCGGCGGCCGAGCAAAGCGGCGACGCGTTTGGCGACGCGGTATCGATGCTGCGGGAGCTTTCAAAGCAGGAAGGATTCCGGGTAGAAGACAAATGAAGGAAGATTTGCTGAAATATAAAAAACAATTGATCCTGGGGCCGTTTTTTAAGCTTTTAGAAGCGGTGTTCGAGCTTCTGATCCCCACGCTGATGGTGAACGTTATCGACCGGGGCGTTGCTTCCGGAAATCAGAAATACATTGTAGGGATGGGACTTTTAATGCTCGGAATTGCCGTCCTTGGTTTCGGAAGCGCTATGATCTGCCAATATTATGCGTCCGTAGCCTCTCAGGGCTTCGGAACGGCGCTGAGAAATAAGCTGTTTCGAACGATGCTTGGGTTTTCCCATGCGGAAACGGATCAAATCGGGATTCCGGAAATGGTCAACAGAATTACGAATGACGTAAACGTGCTGCAGCAGGCGGTAGCGATGATGATCCGTCTGGTCATACGCGCGCCTTTTATCTGCATTGGCAGTCTGGTGATGGCCATGTATCTGAATTTTAAGCTTTCTCTGATTATATTGGCCGCGCTTCCACTGCTTGCGGCGGCGGTATATATCGTGATCCGCGTTACGGTACCGATTTATAAAAGAGTCCAGCAAAGGCTGGATCGGATTTCCGCGGTGGTGCGGGAAAATCTTTCCGGCGTGCGCGTGATTCGCGCATTTTCTAAGGAACAAAAGGAAAACGCGCGCTTTGCGGCGGCCAACGACGAATATTTTGCGGCCTCCGTCCGCGTAGGCAAAATCTCGGCGCTGCTGAATCCGGTTACGTCTGTGATTATGAACGCTGCGATTCTGTGCATTTTGTGGTTCGGCAGGATCCGGATCAATGCGGGGACGATGACGGACGGAGAAATTATTGCGTTTATTAATTACATCACCTATATGGTAACGGCGCTTCTTGTGATCGCCAATCTGGTTGTGCTCTTTACGAAGGCGGCCGCATCGTATTCGCGCGTAAAAGAGGTCTTGGATACAGAAGTTTCCGTTCGCGAGCCGGCCGCCGCCGAGGCGGCTCTGCCGGAGGATGGCGCGTCTGATACGCTTTCCTTTGATAATGTGTCGTTTTCCTATCACGGAGGCGAGCCGGCGCTGAAAAACATTACGTTTTCTTTGAAAAAAGGCGAAACGCTCGGTGTGATCGGCGGAACGGGAAGCGGAAAAACGACGCTCGTGAACCTGATTCTGCGTTTTTACGATGCGACGGAGGGAAAGATTTCAGTCTTCGGACGGGAAATCGGCAAGCTTCCGCTCGCGGTGCTGCGAAGCAGAATTTCCGTCGCGGCGCAGCGGGCCGAGCTTTTCTCCGGAACGGTGGCGGAAAACATTCTGCAGGGCAGAAAGGATGCTTCCCGCGAAGAAGTAGCGGCGGCCGCACGCGCGGCGCAGGCGGAGGAATTTATAGAGCGTCTGCCGGAGGGGTATGACACCGTAGTAGAACGCGCAGGGGCAAATTTTTCCGGGGGACAAAAGCAACGGCTCAGCATTGCGCGGGCGCTCGTCCGAAATCCTAAAATTCTGATATTGGACGACAGCACGAGCGCGCTGGATTACGGAACGGAATCGCGCCTGCGTGCGGCGGTGGCAGAGCTGGGATTTGATAATATTATTATAGTAGCCCAGCGTGTTGGCAGCATTAAAAATGCAGACCGGATTCTCGTCCTCGAGGACGGCGTCTGTGTGGGGCAGGGAACGCATGAGGAGCTTGCGGAAACCTGCGGCGTTTATCAGGAAATTTTACACTTATCCGAATAAAAGGAGGATGGCAAGTTGATTCGGTGGCTTTGGAAGTATATCAAAAAATCAAGAATGCTTTTGCTTCTGACGCTGATCTGCGGTCTGCTCAGCGCCGTGTTTACGATGCTTTCCCCTTATGTTCTGGGCGAGACAATCGACGCGGTGGTCCCGGGGAACGGAAAGCCATATTCATTTCCGGAATATCTTGTGATTTTGGCGATTCTATACGGGCTTGGCGCCGTCACCCAGTGGGCGGTTCCGTATTTTGCAAGCATATTGAGCGGGAAAACGGTGCAGCGGATTCGAGAGGATGCTTTTAAAAAGCTCCAGACGCTGCCGCTGCGCTATTTTGACACGCATAAGCATGGGGACGTCATGAGCCGGATCACGAATGATGCGGACAATATTTCGGACGGTCTCAGCCAGTGCCTTTCGCAATTTCTTACCGGGATTATTACCGTGCTGGGAATTATCGGATTTATGTTTGCGCTGAATGTATGGATCGCTCTGATTGTACTGATTATTACTCCGCTTTCTGTTTTGGTAGCAAAATTCGTTGTCGTTCGCTCGACGCGCCTTTTTAGAGAACAGCAGAAAAAGGTCGGCGAGCTTAACGGCTTTGCGGAGGAAATCATCAGCGGATACAAGACCGTTAAAGCATACGGACTGGAGGAGGAGCTGCTTCGCAGGTTTTCGGCCGTAAATGACGACCTGTATTCCGTTGGACAGAAAGCGCAGTTCTCGTCGAGCCAAATTAATCCTTCGACACGGCTGGTCAACCATATCGCCTACATTTCCGTAGGCATCGCGGGCGGAATCGCCGCCTGCCTGGGAGGCTTTTCTGTAGGAAAAATTGCGTCCTTTCTGACGTATGCGACGCAGTTTGCAAAACCAATTAACGAAATTGCCGGTGTGACGACGCAGATTCAGAGTGCGCTTGCTTCCGCCGAACGCATCGCGGAGATTCTTGCGGAAGACTCCGAGGCGGCGGACCCTGAGGCCATGCCGGAGCTGCCGGAACACATCCGCGGAGGCGTAACGTTTGAAAACGTCAGCTTTTCCTATGAGCCCGAGCGTCCGCTGATCAGAAACATGAATATTGACGTCCTGCCGAATCAGGTTGTCGCAATCGTCGGACCTACGGGAGCGGGAAAAACAACGCTTGTAAATCTCCTGATGCGTTTTTATGACGTGACGGGCGGATCGATTAAAATAGACGGAACGGAAATTTCCTCGGTGAAAAGGAGCAGCGTACGCCGTCAGTTCTCTATGGTTTTACAGGATACCTGGCTTTTCCGCGGGACGGTCCGCGAGAATATTGCGTATGCCAGAGAGGATGCGGGGGAGGAAGAAATCATTGCGGCGGCAAAGGCCGCTCACGCGCATAACTTTATCAAGCGTCTCCCGAACGGCTACGACACGATACTTTCCGGTACGGGCGATTTGTCTTCTGGACAGCAGCAGCTCCTTACGATCGCGCGGGCAATGCTTTTGGATCCTCCAATGCTGATCCTGGACGAGGCGACGAGCTCCGTCGATATCCGGACAGAACAATACATCCAGCGCTCCTTCCGGGAGATGATGAACGGCAGAACGTCTTTCGTCATTGCACACCGCCTGTCGACGATCCGGAATGCGGATTTGATCCTCGTAATGAACAAGGGAGATATCGCCGAGGCCGGCACGCATGAAGAGCTGATGGCAGAGAAAGGACTCTATTACAGCCTGGTTCAATCCGGTATAACACCGTAACGCGATTCGCGTCATATAATACTAAAGAGTTTATATCATAATTTGGGAGGCTCTTTAGGATGAAAATACTGAGAAGAGGCATGCGGGGCCCGCAGGTCGAAATGCTTCAGCTTGCCCTGATTCGGGCGGGATATAACATAAACGGTGCAAACGGCGGAATCGACGGGATTTTTGGAGAGAGTACATGGAACGCAGTAACGGCGTTCCAACGGAACAACGGATTAAATGCGGACGGCATCGCGGGGCAGGCTACCTGGAAAAAGCTTCTGCCTTATGTTACCGGGTATATTAACTATAGAATTGAACGAAACGACACCTTCTACCGGATTGCAAAGCGCTTCGGGACGACGTCCGAGGCGATTGCAACGGCGAATCCGGGACTGAACCCTTCCAATCTTCCGATCGGCTCCGTGATTACCGTCCCAATTGGGTTTTACAACGGCGGCAGCGACGTAACGTATGGCAGGATATCGTATACGTGGGAGCTGCTTTCCCTTTTTATCGAGGGGATTAAAGCGCGCTATCCGTTTGTGCAGCAGTCCTCCGTCGGGGAAAGCGTGCTCGGACGAAAGCTGTATTGCCTGACGGTCGGGAAGGGCGAAAATACGGTCTTGTATAATGCTTCACACCATGCGAACGAGTGGATTACTACGCCCGTTGTGCTGAAATATGCCGAGAATCTTGCGAAGCAATACGCTTTCGGAGGCAGGATAGGCGGATACGACGCCGCGAGCATTTATAATTCTGGAAAAATCTATTTTGTCCCCATGGTGAATCCGGACGGGGTGGATCTTGTAAACGGTTATTTTGATGCGGACAGTACGGTCTATCAAGCTGCAAGGGATCTGGCGGAAAATTATCCGGCGATTTCTTTCCCAGACGGCTGGAAGGCCAATATCAGCGGCGTCGACCTGAATCTGAATTATCCCGCCGGCTGGGAGCAGGCGAAGGAAATCAAATTTGCGCAGGGCTTTACGCTTCCCGGACCAAGGGATTATGTGGGGCCGTTTGCGCTGTCCGAGCCGGAGAGCATCGCGATGGCCGACTTTACCCGGCAAAATAATTTCCGGCTTACGATTTCGTATCATACGCAGGGAAACGTCATATACTGGAAATATCTCGATTATCAGCCTGAAAACTCCTATGAAATCGGGAGACGCATGGCCGATGCAAGCGGCTATGCGCTGGAGCTTACGCCGTCTGCATCCGGTTATGCTGGCTATAAAGACTGGTTTATTCAGGAATGGAACCGGCCCGGATATACTGTGGAATGCGGAAGCGGCGTGAACCCGCTGCCGGTTTCTCAATTTGACGAGATTTATGCTGCGAATGAACCAATCATGACGATCGGAGCTGTTGAATCTTTTGTGTGATATTTATTGACAAACGGCAAACAAAGCTCTGTAATTCCAGGCAGTGATTCTGTAGAACTCATTGAGAGGGACCCTGCAGGAAAGGAAGAAGAGCATGAACGCAAACAACAATTATTACTACCAGGCTCCGCTGCAGCAGACTCCGCCTCCGCAAAACGGAAATAATCAGATTTTCCTCGAAGACAGAAGCGTTGCGCTTTGCATCATCCTTTCAATTATTACCTGCGGCTTATACATGTGGTATTGGCGCTACAAAATGCTTGATGAGCTCAACGCCGCTTCGAAAGATCCTGCGCCTACAAGCGGAGGAACGGTTCTGGTGCTGTCGTTGATCACATGTAACATATACGGGGCTTGATCTGGCTGTATAAAGCGGGCCAGCAGATGAACGCGGCCAAGCTGCAGCGCGGCATGTTATCGGACTCGAGTTTGAGTATTGTTTATCTGGTTCTTGCAATTTTCGACCTGAGTATCGTCTCGCATGCTATTATACAAAACGATTTGAATATGATAGCGGCGAATGACAGACGGCAATAAGGAGGGCGGCCGCAGCGGCAAAAACGCCGCGGCTGCTTCGATAAGAGAACGGGCGCGAAAACTTTTGCGCCGCACTGTGATTTTGCTTGCGGCAGGCGCATTGTATGCGCTGTTTTATCTGCGGACCGGAATCGGAATCCCGTGTCCGCTTCGCTCTTTTACGGGTTTAAAATGCCCCGGCTGCGGTGCGACAAGGATGTGTATCAGTCTTCTGAAGGGAGATCTTGCTGCGGCATGGCAGTATAACCCGGTTTTATGCTGTCTTTTGCCGCTGCTTTTACTTCTTCTGGCGTGGGGGATCTGCTTCTATATCAGAACGGGAAGCATAGCGTATCCCCGCATTGTAAATTATCTGCTGTATGCCGCGCTTGCAGCGCTGATTGTCTTTTTTTTCGCCCGAAACATCGCTGAGGGGAATTTTGCTGAGCTGTTCTCCCGGATAAAAGCATTTTTTTCGGGGTAAAATGCCCTGCGCCGCAGCTTCGAAACATTGACAAAAAGAGCCCCGAGTTATATACTTGATTAGTTGGAAAATACTTCATCAGGAGGCTTTTATATGTCATTAACAAAAATAACGGAGATCTCAAACAAATATGGAGCAAATCCTGAGTTCGTGCTTGCAGGGGGCGGCAACACCTCCTATAAGGACGCGAAATTTCTTTATGTAAAGGGGTCTGGTACAACGCTGGCCAATATTACGGAGAGCGGCTTCGTTAAAATGAACCGCAAAAAATTATCCGCAATGTTTACCAAGCAATATTCGGAGGACGCGGCGGAACGGGAGGCGCAGGTGCTGGAGGACATGATGGACGCCAGGGAAAAGACCGAGCTGTCGAAACGTCCGAGCGTTGAAACGCTCCTTCATAATCTGATTCCATATAAATATATCGTTCATACTCATCCGGCGATGCTGAACGGACTGACGTGCGGAAAAGACGGAAAGAAAATAGCCGGAGAGCTGTTCGGAGACCGTATAATCTGGATCGACATTATAGAGCCGGGATACGTCCTTGCCGCGAAATTAAAGGAAGAAATGGACCGTTATCATGCGGCAACGGGAAAAGACGCGGACATCATCCTGCTTCAGAACCACGGGGTATTTATCGCAGCGAACAGCGAACGGGAAATCAACAGAAAAACAAAATACGTCTTCGGACAGATTGAAAGCAGAATTACAAGAAAACCGGACTTTCGTCCGGCCGAATATGATATGGAAAAAGCCGCGCTGATCGCTCCCGCTGTCAGAATGCTTTTAAAAAGCGGCGATTCCTCCATTGTCACCTTCCGGACGAATCAAGAGGTTCTGAACCTCGTGAAGGATGAGGCATCCTTCTATCCGGTGTCTTCCGCCTATTCTCCCGATCATATCGTATATTGCAGGCCATATGCGCTGTTTGTGGAGGCTTCCGACGATATGGAAACGCAGTACAGGCTGATCCAGGATGGAATCGAAGCATACCAGCAGAAAAACGGATATGCGCCCAAGATCATCGCGGTGCAGAATCTTGGCTTCTATGCATGGGGAACGAATAAAAAGAATGCGGACATCTGCGCGGAGGTATTCCTGGATGCATGTAAAATCGGCGTGTATTCCGAAGCGTTCGGCGGACCGCTTTTCATGACGCAGAAGATGATCGATTTTATCTGCAATTGGGAGGTTGAATCCTACCGCTCAAAGGTCAGCCTTGCCGGCGCCGCGGCGCTTCGCCTTCAGGAAAAAATCGCGATCGTAACGGGAAGCGCGCAGGGCTTCGGTCAGGGAATTGCGGACGAAATGCTGAAGCAGGGCGCAAACGTCGTAATCGCAGATCTGAATTACGATCTGGCAAAGACAAACAGCGACGCGATGAACGAAAAGTACGGGAAGGACAGAACGATCGCCTGCAAGGCAGACGTCGGAAACGAAGATTTCGTTAAAAATATGGTTTATACTACGGCTCTCACATACGGCGGACTCGACATCTTTGTGAACAACGCCGGCATTGCGATCGCGGGCGATCTCGAGGAAATGACGGTTCAGAAATTTGAGCTTGTAACAAAAATCAATTATACGGCTTACTACATCTGTGCAAAATTTGCATCCCGGATCATGAAAATCCAGAACAGATTCGCACCCGATTACAAGATGGATATCATCCAGATCAATTCGAAATCGGGGCTTGAAGGCAGCAACAAGAATTTTGCATATGCGGGCAGCAAATTCGGAGGCGTCGGGCTGACGCAGAGCTTTGCGCTCGAGCTTGTGCCGTACAACATCAAGGTAAACGCGATCTGTCCCGGAAATCTCCTGAACGGCCCCCTGTGGTCCGATCCGGAAAAGGGACTGTTCGTACAGTATTTTAAAGCCGGCAAGGTTCCGGGAGCGAAAAGCGTTGCGGACGTACGGGCCTTTTATGAAAATAAGGTGCCGATGCATCGCGGCTGCGAAATCATAGACGTTGCCAGAGCGATTTTCTACATCGTGGAACAGGAGTATGAGACGGGGCAGGCGATTCCGGTCACCGGCGGCCAGATCATGCTGAATTGATGAAATTTACGCATCCGGGTATACTGGATGTATTGCAGGCAGACAAGCTCCGCAGCCGCGCCGGACATCAGAAGGCGCGGTCTCGCGGAATTGTTTGCGTATAGAAGGAATATCACGCTATCGTAGCCTGACCATCGGAACGAGGAGGAAAAATGGCAAAAAACGCATACAGTAACGAAAGCATATCCGCATTGAAGGGACCGGACCGGGTTCGGCTGAAGCCGGCCGCGATTTTAGGCTCCGACGGTCTGGAGGGCTGCGAACACACTTTTATCGAAATACTGGCAAATTCCATAGACGAAGCGCGAGAAGGATACGGCAAGGTCATAGAAGTCACCCGATTCCGGGACCGTTCCATACAAATCCGTGATTACGGACGCGGCTGCCCCGTGGATTACAACGAAAAAGAGAAGCGCTACAATTGGGAGCTCGTATACTGCGAGCTGTACGCCGGAGGAAAATACAACAACAACGCCGGCGAGAATTATGAATACAGCCTTGGCACCAACGGCCTCGGAAGCTGCGCAACGCAGTACAGCTCGGAATATATGGACGTTACCGTATATAAAGACGGCTTCAAATATGAGCTTCACTTTGAAAAGGGCTACAACAAGGGTGGACTCAAAAAGGAGCCCTGCGAATATAAACAGTCCGGTACGCTGCAGCGCTGGAAGCCGGATCTGGAGGTTTTTACTGATATCAATATTCCGCTTGACTTTTTTACAACGATCCTGAAAAAACAGGCGGTTGTAAACGCCGGCCTGAAGTTTAAGCTTTATGATGAGGAATCGAACCGGCATTATGAATTTCTGTATGAAAACGGAATCACCGATTACGTCCGGGAGCTCTCGGAAGGGAAGGAGCTTACAAGCATACAGTACTGCGAGTCGGCGGCAAAGGGCAGAGACCGTGCGGACAAGCCGGAATATAAGCTGAAAATGCAGCTTGCATTTTGCTTTAATAATGAAATCAACCTGATTGAATATTATCATAATTCCAGCTATCTGGAGAACGGCGGCTCGCCGGACAAGGCGGTCCGGAGCGCGTTTGTGAGCGAAATCGACAAATATATCAAGGCGCAGGGCAAATATAACAAGGATGAAACCAAAATTACGTTTGCGGACATCCAGGACAGCCTGATTCTTGTTACGAATTCCTTTTCAACGATGACAAGCTATGAGAATCAGACGAAAAAGGCAATCAATAACAAGTTTATCCAGGAGGCCATGACGGACTTTATCAAGCAGCGTCTTGAAATTTATTTTATCGAGAATAAGACCGAGGCGGACAAGATCATGGAGCAGGTGCTTGTCAATAAACGCAGCAGAGAATCGGCGGAAAAGCAGCGCATCAATATAAAAAAGAAGCTCCAGGGCAACGTCGACATGATCAATCGCGTGAAGAAGTTCGTAGACTGCCGCACGAAGGATCCGCTGAAGCGCGAGCTGTACATCGTAGAGGGCGATTCTGCGCTGGGCTCCGTAAAACTCGGCAGGGACAGCGAATTCCAGGCGATCATGCCGCTGCGCGGGAAAATCCTGAATTGCCTCAAGGCGGATTACGGAAAAATTTTCGACAGTGACGTCATCGTCGATCTTGTGCGTGTCCTCGGCTGCGGCATCGAGGTCAAGTCGAAGCACAAGGATCTGGCGCTGTTCGATCTAAGCAGCCTGAAATGGGCAAAGATCATCATCTGTACGGATGCCGACTTCGACGGCTTTCAGATCCGGACGCTGGTTCTCGCCATGATTTACAGGCTGATGCCGTCGCTGATCCACGCAGGGAAGGTTTATATCGCGGAAACGCCGCTTTATGAGATCACCTGTAAGGGGAAAACCTATTTCGCTTATGACGACAAGGAAAAAACAAAAATTCTGGACCGGCTTGGCACACAGAGCAGAATCACGATTCAGCGCTCGAAGGGACTTGGAGAAAACGAACCGGATATGATGTGGGAAACGACGATGAATCCCGAATCGCGCCGCCTGATCAAGGTAATGCCGGAGGATGCGGAAAATACGGCGTACTATTTCGAAATGCTGCTCGGCGACGCGCTCGACGAACGGAAAAAGCACATCCGGGAATGCGGGCACCTTTACCTGGATGAAATCGACGTAATGTAAGGAGTATAAAATGCCTGAACAAAAGACGGACAACCAATTCAGAGAACAGCCGATCACCGAGACGCTGGAAGAAAATTATATGCCGTATGCCATGAGCGTCATCGTATCGAGAGCCATCCCGGAAATCGACGGTTTGAAGCCCTCGCACCGGAAGCTGCTATATACCATGTACAAAAAAGGTCTCTTGAGCGGAAGCCGTACAAAATCGGCAAACGTTGTGGGAGAGACGATGAAGCTCAATCCGCACGGCGATCAGGCGATTTACGATACGCTGGTCCGAATGACGCGCGGAAACGGAGCGCTGCTGCACCCGTATGTAGATTCCAAGGGAAATTTCGGAAAACAGTATTCCCGCGACATGGCGTACGCCGCACCGCGGTATACGGAGGTAAAGCTCGAGAAAATCTGCGAGGAGCTTTTCAAGGACATCGATAAGGATATGGTGGATTTCGTCGACAATTACGACGGAGAGCTCAAAGAACCGACGCTTCTGCCGGTCACGTTTCCGACGATTCTTGTCAATCCGAATCAGGGCGTCGCCGTAGGAATGGCCACGAATATCTGCAGCTTCAATCTGCATGAAATCTGCGACGCTACCTGCGCATATATCGACAATACCGCGGCGGATCTGCTGCAATACATCAAAGCCCCCGATTTTTCCACGGGAGGAACGGTCATATATACGAGGCGGATTCTGGAGAATATTATCGAGAACGGCAGAGGAAGCGTTAAAATCCGCGGGAAATACCGGTTTGATAAGAAAAACAGCTGCATCGAAATTTACGAAATTCCGTATACTACCACCTCCGAAGCGATCATGGAGGAAATTATAAAAATCGTCAAGGACGGAAAAATCAAGGATATCAGCGACGTTCGGGACGAAACCGATCTGAACGGACTGAAAATAACAATCGACGTCAGAAAAAATTCGGATCCGGACGACATCATGAACAAGCTGTATAAATTTACCTCGCTGGAATCCTCCTTTGCGTGTAATTTCAATGTGCTGATTAACGGGCGTCCGAAGGTTCTTGGCGTCAGGGGACTGATTGAGGAATGGCTGAAATTCCGCATCGGCTGTATCCGGAGGCAGCTGGCATACGATATAAAAACAAAAAAGGATCGGCTGCATCTGCTGAAGGGCCTTGAAAAGATTCTGGTGGATATTGACAAGGCAATCAAGATCATTCGGGAAACGGAACGGGAGGATCTTGTCATCCCCAATTTGATGTGGGGGTTCGGCATCGATGAAATTCAGGCGAATTTCATTGCGGAGATCAAGCTGCGCAATCTGAATAAGGAATATATTTTAAACAAGCTGAACGAAATCGAAAAGCTTCTGAAGGAAATTGCGGACATGGAGGACATGCTGAAGAAAGAAAGCCGCATCAGGACGCGAATCAAGCATGAGCTCAGGGCGGTAGAAAAAAAGTATGCAAAAGACCGCATGACGGATATCGTGGACGAAGAGGAGATCACGGTCATCACGGCAGATCATCTGATAGAGGATTATAATCTGCGCGTATTCCTTACAAAGGACGGATATATCAAGAAAATCCCGCTGACCTCCCTGCGTTCCGCCCCGGAGCAAAAGCTCAAAGAGGGAGATTTCATTCTGCAGGAATGCGAATGGCACAACAAATCGGATATCCTGTTCTTTTCCGACCGGCAAACCGTATATAAAATGAAGCTTTATGAGCTCCCGGACAGCAAGGCGGGCGCGCTCGGCGACTATCTTCAGAATCTTCTCGGCCTGGAAGCGGAGGAGCGCATCTTATATTTTGTCGTAACAGATAATTATGACGGGGAACTTCTGTTTGCATACGAAAACGGCAAAATTTCGCGGATCCCCTTGTCTGCTTACGCTACGAAAACAAATCGGAAAAAATTAATCCATGCGTACGCCGATGCTGCCGCGCTTGTCAGCATGCTGCTGATCCACGGCGAAACGGAAATCGCGGTGAGCAGCACCAATGGCAGAATCCTTGTGTGCAGCTCCGCACAGATCCCCCTGAAAACCACAAAGAGTTCGCAGGGCGTGCAGGTATTGAAGCTCAAAAAGGACTGTAAATTAAAATACATGAAACGGTCGGACGAATGCGGCTTCGCCGATATTAAGGTCTACCGTACGAAAACAATCCCGGCGGCCGGCAGCTTTCTGAAGGATGCCGATAAGCCGGGGGAGCAGCTTTCGCTATTTTAAAAAGAATATATTTTGGAGGAATGAGAATGAAAAAAGAAGAGCTAATCGAAAAGCTGAACGATCGGGACGCAGAAATCAGACTTGCGTCGCTGCGGGAACTGATGTCGATGATCGACCGAGGAGAGCTGAAGGCGCCGGTACAGGGAAACGATGTCAATAATCATATTCATACAACGTTTTCCTTCTCTCCGTATTCCCCTACAAAGGCCGTTTGGATGGCGTACTGCGCGGGCCTGAAAACAGCAGGGATCATGGACCATGATTCCCTGAGCGGTGCAAGAGAATTCATCGAAGCCGGTAAAATTACGGGAATTTTAACAACAATCGGTGTGGAATGCAGAGTCAGCATGAAAAACACTCCGCTTGCCGACAAGCGCATTAACAACCCGGATCAGAAGGGCATCGCCTATACCACGATCCACGGCATACCGCATCAGCATATCGACGAAGTAGTTGCATTCTTTAAGCCGTACGTCAAGGCGCGGAACGAACGGAATCGGAAAATGACGGACCGGATCAATGCGCTTACTGCTCCGTATGGAATTCGCCTCGATTTCGATCGTGACGTCGTGCCGCTGTCCGAGTTTGTACACGGCGGCAGCATCACGGAACGCCACCTTCTGTTTGCGCTTTCCCAAAAGCTCACGGAGCGTTTCGGGAAGGGAGAGGCGGTCATTTCTTTCCTGACGAAGGAAATGGGAATCGCGCTTCCGGACAAAATCAAGGGATATCTTTCTGATTCGGAAAATCCGTATTACGAATATGATCTTCTGGGCGCGCTGAAAGGAAATCTTGTGGAGAAATTTTACATAGACGCGGACGAAGAATGCCCGGATGTTCGCGAGCTTGTCGCGTTTGCGGCAAAGATCAATGCATTCTCGGCGTATGCGTATTTAGGCGATGTCGGGGATTCCGTGACGGGAGACAAAAAGACGCAGAAATTCGAAGATGATTATCTGGATCAGCTGTTCGACGTAATTAAAGAGCTGAAATTCAAGGCGGTTACGTATATGCCTTCACGGAATACGATGGAGCAGCTCCGCCGTGTGCGCGCGCTCTGCGAGAAGTACGGATTTTTCCAGATCAGCGGCGAGGACATCAATTCTCCGCGCCAGTCCTTTATCTGCGAAGCGCAGCGGAATCCGGAGTTTGCAAATCTTTACGATTCTACGATGACGCTGATTCGGCATGAGACCGAAAACAGCACCGTATAAAAACGGAAAGGATGAAAAGCATTGAAACACTACGACGTAGTCATTATCGGCGGGGGAACCGCCGGGATTTTTGCGGCATATGAGCTGAACCATTTGCATCCGGAGCTGAAAATTGCCATGATCGAACGCGGCAATCCGATCCGGAAGCGCGTCTGCCCCATTATCGCGGGAAAAACGAAAAGCTGCGTCGGCTGCGCTTCCTGCTGTATCATGAACGGCTTCGGCGGCGCGGGCGCCTTTTCCGATGGGAAATTTAATTTCACCACCGAATTCGGGGGCTGGCTGCACGATTATATTTCTCCGGATGAGGTTATGACTCTGATCGAATATGTGGACAGCGTCAATATTCGCTTTGGCGCCACCACGGAGCGCTTTTCCACGTATTCGCCTGAGGCTGCGGAGCTGGAAAAACGGGCGCTTCACCATGACCTGCATCTCCTGAAGGCCGCAGTAAAGCACCTGGGAACGGAGAAAAATTTAAAAATCCTTTCCAATATGGCGGAGGATCTTTCCGGCAAAGCGGACATTTACTGTAATACGGAGGTGGAAGGGATTCTGCCGCGTGAGGACGGACTTTACGAGCTGGCGGCAAGCGGCAGTGAGCATTTTCTCTGCACCTATCTGATCGCCGCCCCGGGCCGTTCCGGAGCGGAATGGTTTTCCTCGGAATGCAAAAAGATGGGAATCAACCTAATCAACAATCAGGTTGATATCGGCGTGCGCGTCGAGCTGCCGGCGGCGGTATTTGAGCATATTACCGACGTTGTATATGAGGCGAAGCTTGTATATCGCACGAAGCAGTACGGAGACAGCGTCCGGACGTTCTGCATGAATCCGTACGGACATGTCGTAACGGAAAACGTGGACGGAATTATTACCGTAAACGGACACAGCTACGGCGATGCAAGCCTGCGGAGTGAAAACACCAACTTTGCGCTGCTTGTCAGCAACCGCTTTACGCAGCCGTTTAACGAGCCGTATCAATACGGAAAACGAATTGCCTCGCTTTCCAATATGCTCGGCGGCGGCGTCCTCGTACAGCGCTTCGGAGATCTGATCAAGGGCGTGCGCACAAACGAGCACAGAATGTCAAAGAGCTTTACGAAGCCGACGCTGAACGCGACGCCCGGCGACCTGAGTCTGGCGCTGCCGAAACGCCATCTGGATAACATTATCGAAATGATCTACGCGCTGGACAAAGTGGCGCCGGGTACGGCGAATTACGACACCTTGCTGTACGGCGTGGAGGTAAAATTTTACAGCTCCCGTATCGAGCTGACGCGCGAGCTGGAAACGGCGCATCGTAATTTATTTGCATGCGGAGACGGCGCAGGCGTTACGCGCGGGCTTTCTCAGGCGGCGGCGAGCGGCGTCTATGTGGCGAGAAATATTGCGAAGCGGCTGTAAAATCTATATTCATACTTTTGACGGAAAATGTAAAAAACAAGAAAAATACTGTTGATTTTTTTCGCCGGAAACGATATAATGCTCCCATCCAAATATGGGAGCATATTTCATATTTGGCATTATTTTTTCCCGAAAGCCTGTTTCAGAGGATAGTGTACTATGCGGAGCCTTGAAGAAAGAATCATAAAAGACGGTGTGGTGAAGGATGGATCGGTCCTGAAGGTCGACAGCTTTCTGAATCACCAGATGGATATCGCGCTGTTCTCTGAAATCGGAAAAGAATTCTACCGCCTTTTTGCCGCTGACGGAATTACGAAAATTATTACCGTCGAAGCTTCCGGAATCGGAATTGCCTGCGTTGCGGCGCAGTATTTCAACGTGCCCGTCGTATTCGCCAAGAAAAGCAGAACGTCGAATTTGACCGGGGAAGTATACAAAGACAGGATTTATTCTTTTACGCATGAATGCTTTACGGATATTTACATAAAAAAATCATACATAAGCAAAAATGACACCGTTCTGATTATTGACGATTTTCTCGCAAAGGGCAGCGCGCTGGAGGGACTGATCCGCATCGTGAACGAGGCGGGGGCAAGGCTGGCCGGCGCCGGGATCGTCATCGAAAAAGGCTTTCAGGGCGGCGGCGATCGGATCCGTGGAAAAGGCATACGCGTGGAATCCCTCGCGGTGATCGAGCGCATGGAGGACGACGGAAGAATCGTTTTCCGCAGCGGACGAGACTGATACAGATGTAAATACTATTTACATAAATTACAATGTTTGCCGGAAGGCAGGGAGGTTTATTTGATGAAGAAGGGATTATCAGTACTGCTCGTTCTGGTTCTGTGCATGTCGCTTGCTGCGGCCGTAGGCTGCTCCGGGGGCACCGAGAACGGAACAGAGGATGATTTTTTGATCGGTGCGATTTACATCAACGGTCAAAATGACACGGCAGGATATACGTATGCGCATCATCAGGGCATTACGAAGGCGATGGAGGAGCTCGGGTTGGACGAGTCCCAGCTTAAAATCGTAGACAATGTACAAGAGAATGACGCGGATGTCACGCAGGCGATCGATACGCTTGTGGCGCAGGGCTGCAAAATGATTATCGGCATCAGCTTCGGCTATCTGAATGCAATGCAGGAAGCCGCTGCAAAGCCGCAGTATCAGGATATCATATTTACCCACGCTACGGGATATCTTTCCAACGACACGAACTTTAACAACTATTTTGGAAGAATTTATCAGGCGCGTTATCTTGCCGGCATCGCGGCGGGCCTGAAAACGCTGGAGACCGGCAACAACAACATCGGTTATGTCGCTGCCTGGGGTGTGGAATATGCGGAAACGTGCAGCGGAATCAATGCGTTTGCAATGGGAGCGCAGGCCGTTAATCCCGAGGCGAAGGTTTACGTCAATAAGATCAGCACCTGGGGAGATGAGGCAAAAGAACGCCAGGCGGCCATCAATCTGATCGATACGTATAATTGCGGCGTAATCGGCCAGCACTGCGACAGTGCGCAGCCGCAGATCGCCGCACAGGAAAAGGGCGTGTTCGGCTGCGGCTATAACTCCGACATGACGGTACAGGCACCGGAAGCGCATTTGACGGCGCCGATCTGGAACTGGGACGTTTACTATAAACTTGCAATCGAAACGGCGATGAATACGCCTTCCGAATTCATGTCGAAGGTCGGCATCTATTACGGCGGCCTGAAAGAAGGCCTTGTCGATATTTCTCCGCTGTCCGATAACTGCGCCGAGGGAACTCAGGAAATTATCGATACAGTCAAAGAGATGATGGCAAACGGTGAGTGGGACGTATTTACGAACGTGAAGCTGTCGATTGCACAGGACGGCACGATTACGAAGACGGAGGGAGCTCTGCTCGATAATCAGGGCAACGAAGTCATTTCCGCAGACGGCAGCACGTATTTCGTATACGTACATGACGAAGAGACCGATACGGATATCCTGCAGGCCGCCGAGGGCGGAAAGGACGCGCAGGACAGCGTGATTAAGGGCTCCATGAATTATTACGTTGCCGGCGTAGAAGAAATCAACGGTTAAAGGAAACGGTATGGCGGATCAGCAGTATGCGATTGAATTAGAGAACATTACCAAGTCGTTTGGCAGTGTCATCGCGAACAAAAACATCAATCTGAACGTCAGGCAGGGCGAGATTCTCGCCCTGCTCGGCGAAAACGGTTCCGGAAAGACGACGCTGATGAATATGCTTTCCGGAATCTATAAACCGGACGCCGGCACGATCCGAGTGGATGGCGTGCCGGTTTCGATCCATTCTCCGGAGGATGCCAAAAAATATGGCATCGGAATGGTGCATCAGCATTTCAAGCTTGTGGATGTTTTTTCTGCGGCCGACAACATCTGGATGGGAACGGAGAAAACCGGATGTATTTTAAGAAAAAGCCGCTACCAGAAAATTTCCGAGGTCAGCGCGAAATTTGAGTTCGACTTTCAGCCGGAAAAACAGGTGTCTCACATGTCTGTCAGTGAAAAGCAGACGCTTGAGATCCTGCGCGTGCTTTATTACGGTGCGAAGATTATTATACTGGACGAGCCGACCGCAGTTCTGACGGTTCAGGAAACGGAGAAATTGTTTCGGGTGCTCAGACGTATGAAGTCTGAGGGCCATTCGATCATCATTATTACGCATAAACTAAACGAGGTCATGGAAATCAGCGACCGCGTATCTATTTTACGGAAAGGCGAATATATCGCTACGGTCGATACCAAAGAAACGAACGAGCAGGAGCTGACGGAGCTGATGGTGGGAAGGAAAGTCAGTCTCAGCATTGAACGGCCGAAAACGGAGTCTGCGCGTCCGCTTCTGGAAATCCGGCATCTTACAATCAAAAACGACGACGGCGCAAACGCGATAGAAGACGTTAATTTTTATATCCGCGGCGGGGAAATCCTCGGCGTCGCGGGAATCGCAGGCTGCGGCCAGAGGGAGCTCTGCGAAGCCATAGCGGGCCTGCGGAAGATCGAAACGGGACAAATTCTCCATAAAGGGGAGAATATCGTGGGAATGGATCCGAAAGCCATCATCGACAAGGGAATTTCCATGAGCTTCATCCCCGAGGACCGGCTCGGCATGGGGCTGGCTCCCTCGCTTTCCATTACGGACAATATGATGCTGAAAACGTATCGCGACAGGAAAAAGAGCCCGTTTGTGGACCGCAGGCAGGCGCGTAAGCGGGCAAACGAAATCATAAAACGGCTGGGGATCGTAACTCCGTCTACCGAAACGCCGGTCCGCCGGCTGTCCGGAGGAAACGTGCAGAAGGTCCTGGTCGGACGGGAAATCGAATCGGGGCCGAACGTAATCGTTACGGCTTATCCGGTACGGGGGCTCGACATCAATTCCTCGTACGCGATTTACGATATATTGAACGAGCAGAAAGTAAAAGGCGTCGGAATCCTCTTCGTTGGAGAGGATCTCGATGTGATGCTTGCGCTTTGTGACAAAATCATGGTGCTCTGCCATGGCAGGCTGATGGGCGTGGTACACGCTTCGAAAGCGACAAAAGAGGAGCTGGGACTGATGATGACAGGGGCGCGGGATCTTTCAGAGGTAAACGGTAAAATTGCAGGAATCGCAAAGGATTCTGCAATCAGTGAGGAGGACGGCAATGCGTAATGCCAGCGAACAGCCGCGGATTCGGATTGTAAAACGGGACGGAATAAAAAAGCGGTATCTGATTTTGCTCTACGCGGGATCGGTGCTGCTTGCGCTGGGGATCGGCGCCGTTTTGCTGCTTTGTCTGAAGGCAGATCCCGTAGAATATTATAAACAGATGGTTACAATGGGAACGATAGGCAATCGGTTTGCCTATTTGCAGTATGAAAATTACATCAGAGAGTTCGTTCCGCTTCTGATTACGGCTCTGGCGCTGTCCCTGGCGTTTCGCATGAAATTCTGGAATATCGGCGGAGAGGGACAGTTTATCTTGGGCGCATTGGCGGGCGCTTCCGTGGCGTTCCTGATTCCGTCGTCTGTGAACCAATATCTGAGCGTGCTTCTGATGGCAGCGGCAGGCGGTCTGATCGGCGGTTTGATCGGGCTTTTGACTGCGGCTCTGAAAGTAAAATTCGATACGAACGAAACGCTTTTCACGCTCATGCTCAATTATATTGCGCTGTATCTTCTCAAGTTTTTCGGAGAAACGAAGGCCGGCTGGAACTTTTTTCTGCGCGAGGATTCTCCCAGACCGAAATTTGATAAAATTCCGGCAAATACATATATGCCGGTTCTGAAAATCGGAGATTTTTCCCTGAATCTTTCCCTCGTTTTTGCGCTGCTTCTGGTGGTGCTTCTCTTCCTTTACCTGACGAGAACGAAGCAGGGCTATGAAATTTCAGTGGTCGGAGACAGTCTCAATACCGCCCGATATGCCGGTATGAAAGTAAACAAAATCATATGCCGCACGATGTTTCTCTCGGCCTTCCTGATCGGAGCGGCGGGCGCGCTGCACGTGTCCAGCGTGGAATCGCTTTCCGATTCTATTACGAATGACGTAGGCTGGACCGGAATTATTGTGGCGTGGCTGGCGAAGCTCAATCCGATCGGCGTCGTAATCGTTTCAGCATTGATTACGGTGCTGCAGTTCGGCTGTACGACGGCCTCCGTTGGCGTGCGGAATATTGACAGCCATTTTGCCGACCTGATGCAGGGAATCATACTGTTTGTGGTTCTTGCGGCCGATTTCTTCATCCGGTTCCGAATCGTCATCCGTTTAAAGGGCAGAAAAGAGGAAGGAGAGGAGACCGCATGAATTCGCTGACCGTTCTGACTTCATTTTTATTTACGATCATACAATATAATATGGCGCTTCTTTACGGTACCGTCGGGGAAATCGTTACCGAGAAATCCGGCAGCTTGAATCTGGGCGTAGAAGGTACGATGGCGGTTGGAGCGATCGGCGGTTATCTGGTGGGCTGTGCGGTAGACAGTCTCTACGTCGCAATTCTGTTTTCTTTTTTGTTTGCCGCGCTGTGCGGTTTGCTGTTTGCGTTTCTGACCGTTACGCTGCAGGCCAATCAGAATGTTACGGGACTTACGATCACAACGTTTGGGCTCGGCCTCTACTTTTTTATCGGAAATGGGTTCAAGTCTGCGGGGAAATGGCCTGAACTGCTCAACGCAAAAGGATTTTCAAAGGAGGCGGCGCCGATTGAGATCCCGCTTCTCAGCAAAATCCCAGTCGTCGGAGACGCGTTTTTTTCCCATAACGTTTTGATTTATCTTGGAATTGTGATTTCAATTGTCATCTGGTGGTATTTGAAGTATACAAAGCAGGGGCTCCGTCTGCGGGCGATCGGTGAGAACCCGGCAGCTGCAGATGCGGTGGGCGTCAATATCACGTTATATAAATATGTTCATATTATGCTCGGCTCCGGTATCATGGGGATCGGCGGTCTTTTAATGTGCATTAATTTGTCGGGAAGCTTCGAGGGCAGCAACTGCTGGGTGAACGGGTACGGCTGGATTTCGATCGCACTTGTCATCTTTGCAAACTGGAATACGCTGCTCGCAATATTGGGAACTTTCGTTTTCGGCCTTTTCAATACGCTGCAGATTTACGGCGGCTCGCTTGCGGATACGTTCCCGAGCGTTCTTGGGTGGATGAAAAAAATCCCGCCGCAGTTTATGCAGGCGCTCCCGTTCCTGATTACGGCGGCTGTGCTTGTGATTACGTCCGTTACTAAGAAAAAGACCGACAAGCCTTCCGCGGCGGGGATCAACTATTATCGCGAGGATCGGTGAAGCACATGGAAAGGCTATATGAAATTTATGAAAAGCTCGGGATCAGCCGGGCGGTGCTGGCGGCGGCATCGGATGCGGAGGCAGCTCTGCAGGAACGCTTCCGGGAAATCGACCGCATTGCAGAATATAATCAGGCTAAAGTACTGCATGCGATGCAGAAGAACAGAGTGAATGCCGCCTGCTTCGCCGCGACGACGGGCTATGGGTACAACGATTCCGGCAGAGAAACACTGGAACGCGTCTACGCGGATTGCTTTGGAAGTGAGGCGGCACTGGTACGACCGCAGATTACTTGCGGAACGCATGCGCTTGCAGTTGCTCTTTCCGCTAATCTGCTTCCGGGAGAGGAGCTTCTTTGCCCGGCGGGAGGCCCGTACGATACCCTGGAGGAGGTAATCGGAATCCGGCCGTCTCCCTGTTCCCTGAAGGAATACGGCGTTACGTACCGGCAGATCGAGCTGAAGGAAGACGGCTCATTTGACTATGATGCGATTCGAAAAGCGATCAGCGGCAAAACGAAGCTTGCAGAGATCCAGCGTTCGAAAGGATACAAAACACGTCCGAGCTTTTCGGTCGAAGAGATTGGAGAATTAATCCGCTTTCTCAAAGCAATCAAGCCGGATATCATTTGTATGGTCGATAACTGCTATGGAGAATTTACGGAGTGGACAGAGCCGACAGAAGCGGGCGCCGATATGGCGGTCGGCTCTCTGATCAAAAATCCGGGCGGCGGTCTGGCTCCGGTCGGCGGCTATATCTGCGGCAGCCGCGAATGTGTGGACCGCTGTGCTTATCGGCTGAGCGCACCGGGACTCGGACAGGAAGTGGGAGCGAATCTCGGGATTCTACCGGCGTTTTATCAGGGACTTTTTCTGGCTCCGAACGTCGTAGCGGGGGCGCTGAAGGGTGCTGTTTTTGCCGCGTATTTATATGAAAAGCTTGGCTTTCGCACAATTCCGAGCAGCGCAGAGACACGGCACGATATTATACAGGCCGTAGAGCTCGGCTCGCCGGAAGCAATGAGAGCGTTCTGTCTTGGGATTCAGGCGGCCGCGCCGGTTGACAGCTATGCGGTGCCGGAGCCTTGGGCGATGCCCGGATATGAATCGGAGGTCATTATGGCCGCAGGAACGTTTGTTCAGGGATCCTCCATCGAGCTGAGCGCCGACGGCCCGCTGCGCAGCCCGTATGCGGTGTATTTTCAAGGTGGCCTGACCTGGCACAATGCAAAGACGGGAATTTTGATGTCCATACAGAAGCTTGCGGAAGCAGGTATTGTAAAATTATCTCTTTAATGCTATTATTAACAAAATTTCAATGATTATGGGGGTTTTTTCGCCATGTCTGGCAATCCAAAAAAGAAAGAACGAATTTTCAGCGGAGTACAGCCTTCCGGAAATTTGACGCTTGGAAACTATCTTGGAGCTCTTAAGCATTTTCCGGAGCTGCAGGACGAATATGAATGCTTATACTGTGTGGTAGATCTGCACACGCTTACCGTACGGCAGGATCCTGCGCTGCTGCGAGAGCGTTCCTATGCAGTGCTTGCGCTTTACATTGCCTGCGGGCTCGATCCGGAGAAAACGATCCTGTTTTTGCAATCGCATGTGGCGGCGCACGCGGAGCTTTCCTGGATTCTCGGCTGCTACACGTATATGGGAGAGCTGAACCGCATGACGCAGTTTAAGGATAAGGCCGCCAGACATGCCGACAACATCAACGCCGGACTGTATACCTATCCGGTATTGATGGCTTCCGATATTTTACTGTACCAGGCGAAATACGTTCCGATCGGGCAGGATCAGAAGCAGCATCTGGAGCTTGCCCGCGACGTGGCGATCCGCTTCAACAAAATTTACGGGGAAACGTTTACCGTTCCGGAACCGCTGATATCCAAACAGGGAGCAAAGGTTATGAGCCTGCAGGAGCCGGACAAGAAAATGTCGAAGTCCGATCAGAACGCAAATAATTACGTTTTAATTATAGAACAGCCCGATATCATTCTGAAGAAATTTAAAAAAGCGGTCACGGACTCCGGCAGTGAGATCCGGTTCGATCCGGAGAACAAACCGGGAATCAGCAATTTGCTGAATATTTACAGCACCGTAAAGGACATTTCCGTTGCGCAGGCAGAACAGGAATTTTCCGGGGCGCGGTACGGAGATTTTAAAATTGCCGTCGGCACCGCGGTCGCCGAATCGCTGGCGCCGATCCGAGAAGAATATGAGCGTCTGATGGCGGACCGGGCTTATCTGGAAGGAATTTTGAGAAGAAACAGCGTGCGGGCGCGTGAAATCGCCGAAAGTACAAAAAAAGATGTATATGAAAGAGTAGGGTTGTTGTCGTAATGTGGTTTGGATTATCTCTTGTTGCAATTCTCTTTTGGAGTCTGACGGATCTGTTCTCTAAGGCCGGATCAAAACGGGAGGACAAATACAGCCACTGGAAAATGGCAATGATGGTCGGATTTGTGATGGGAATTCACGCCCTGATCATGATTTTGCTGGGGGAAGAATTTCATCTCCGCGATATGGTCACATATTTTCCGGCGTCGGCAATGTATATCTTATCCATGGTCATCGGATATGTCGGCCTGCGCTACCTGTATCTTTCTCTTTCGTCACCGATCTGCAATTCTTCCGGCGCCGTGGCGGCGATTCTCTGCTTTTTCCTCCTGGGCGAACGTCTGGCGGTCTGGCAGTATGTGGGCGTGGCTCTGATTATCATAAGTATTCTGGCGCTTTCTATTACGGAGAAGGTATACGAAACCAGGGAGCGGCGCTTGGCCGGAGCAGCGCCGCCGGACAGAAAATATACGCATAGCTTTCTGGCAATCATGCTGCCTGTTTTATACTGTATCATCGATGCGCTCGGTACATATGCGGACGGCCTGCTGCTTTATGAGTATAACGATGACGGAACGATTGTATCGGGTGTCATCGCGGAGGGGCCCGCAAACATTGCGTATGAGCTGACCTTTCTGCTGATTGCAATTTTCGCTTTTATTTATGTTGTAATCATAAAAAAGCAACGCCTGTCCATTCGATATGAGATGCCGAAGATCGGCGGCGCGCTCTGCGAGACGGCCGGGCAATTTGCATACATTTATGCAATCGGGCAGAATACGATGGCTGCGGCTCCGCTCATTTCCTCCTATTGCGTTTTGTCTCTGGTATGGGCAAGAGTATTTCTTAAGGAAAAGCTGACATGGGTTCAATATGTGTTCATTGCGCTGGCGGCTGCCGGCATCGTGGTGATGGGAATCGAGGCCTGATCAGGAGGATTTTCTATGTGTTCTGAAATGAAATTTTTTCAAAAGGCACGCCCGGTTTGGGCAAAGGGAAGAGAAACAGAGCTGAATGTGACGCTCGTGTTCCGCGCCGTCTGTCCGCGGAGGTCCAAAGCAAAACTCGCAGTTACAGGCTGTGCGTATTATAATATTTATGTGAACGGCGCATTTCTCGCGGTAGGTCCTGCGCGGGCGGCGCACGGATATCGCAGGGTTGACGTCCTGCCGCTCAAGCTGGATCGGGAGCAGAACGAGATCCGGATCATAGTAATGGGATATGCGTGCAACAGCTTTTATCATACGGATGAGCCGTCCTTTCTGACGGCGGAAATTGTTGCGGAGGACGGCGTGCTGGCTTATACGGAACAGGCCGGGAAATACTTCCGCCCGTTTGAGTGGATGGGAAAAATCCGGAAGGTGCAGAGATATTCCTTCCAGCGGCCGTTTGTGGAGGTCTATGATTTTACACGGGCACAGGAGAATGCCGTGGATCTGGCCGAAACAGAGGAAAAACGTTATTTGCCGAGAAACGTATTTTACGGCGAATATGAAACGGAATGTGCAAAGCAGGTAATCCAGAAGGGATCGTTTGCCGTCTCGGAAAAGGAGCGCTATTACGAAGATCGTTCGATTGCGGATATCGGCCCTCAGCTGAAAGGCTTCCCGCGGGAGGAACTGGCGGTTCTTTCCACGACGGAGGCACAGAAGCTGGATCCGGTCATTTTGGAGCGCGGCAGCTTTCCGGCGGAGGAAACCGTTCTCGGGAAAGATGCATTTGCGACTTTCGACATGGGAAATAATCTTACGGGTTTGATCGGGTTTGCGCTTGAGAGCGCCGGTGAGTGCGAGATCTGCGTAGTATTCGATGAGATCCTGCAGGGAGAGGAAATCCATTTTACCCGCTTGACGGCGGCCAATGTAATTCTGCTGAAAACAAAAGCAGGCAGGACGGAATTCCTTTCCGTGGAACCGTATACGTTCCGATATCTTCGCGTGTACTGCAAGGGAGCGGGCTGCGTGCTTCGAAACCTTCATATCCGAAGGATCGGCGCACCTGCTGTGAATAAAAGCTTGGATTCCGACAATCCGAAGCTGCAGGCGATTTTTGACGCGGCCATAGAAACGTACCGCCAAAACACATTTGATCTTTTTATGGACTGTCCGTCACGCGAGCGGGCCGGGTGGCTTTGCGACAGCTTTTTCACGGCGCGCGTCGAGCGCGTTCTGACCGGAAAGTCGGAAGTCGAACGAAATTTTATTGAAAATTACATTTTGCCGGAACATTTCCGCTGCCTGCCGGAGGGAATGCTGCCGATGTGCTATCCGGCGGATCACTACGACGGTGTATTTATCCCAAACTGGGCAATGTGGTTTGTGCTGGAGCTTGGAGAATATGCGGAGCGGACATCGGACCGGGAGCTTGTTGCGCGGGCGAGGGAAAGGGTTTATGCGCTGCTGAGTTATTTCCGCCGTTTTGAAAATGAGTTTGGCCTTTTGGAAAAGCTGGAATCCTGGGTTTTCCTGGAATGGAGCAAATCCAACGATCTGGTGCAGGACGTCAGTTTTCCGTCGAATATGCTGTATGCAAAAATGAAACTTGTAATGTCCGAGCTTTACGGCGATGCTGCGCTTGCCGAGGAAGCGCAGCGGATGCAGGCGGTGATTCGCGATCTGTCGTACACAGCGGACGGTTTCTTCTGCGACAACGCGTACCGCAGGGATGGCAGACTTGTACTCTCCGGAGAATATACGGAAAGCTGTCAATACTATGCCTTCCATACGGGCACGGCGACGCCCGCCCTGTATCCGGAGCTTTGGCAGCGCCTGGTACATGATTTTGGGCGAGACCGCCGGGAAACGAAGAAATGGGAAAACGTCCATTACGCAAACGCATTTATCGGGAACTATCTCCGCATGGATCTTCTGGCGGCATACGGAGGCCGGGAAGAGGTCTTAAAGAACATAGAGGATTATTTTTATTATATGGCGGAGAAAACGGGCACACTCTGGGAAAACGACGGGGATTATGCAAGCTGCAACCATGGATTTGCTTCTCACGTGCTTTATTGGTTTGACCGGTTCGGCATGATAAAAGACCGGCAGAAATAAAAAAAGAAGGGAAGTGCGGCACCTGCTATGGAAGCGCAGAAGCACATACTGCAGGCCAGGAACGATCTGGATGAAATGGTATTGCCCTTTTGGCGTCAGAATATGATGTATCGGGAGAGCCTGGCCATGATCCGCCGGGAAAACGGAGAGATTACGGCAAAGCTGCTCTTTCGGCCCCGGAAAATTTTGGAAGTCCGAAACAACGCGCTGGATCATGTCCTCCAGGAGGGAAAGGACTATCTCTGGGATGGCGAAAGCGCGGAGCTGAAGTGGATTGCGGGATCAGAAATTCCATTTTTTACCAAAAACGATTTGGAAGGACGCGATTCTGAAGGAAATTATATTGTGGAATGGGGCGATACGGCACGAGGCTGGAAAGAAGAGACTCCCTGGGATTCGCTGGGCCGATCGCGTTTCCGAAACGCATTATTTACGGCCGGACCATTTTTGTACGAAAAGCAGATCGCAGTGACCTATGAATATGACTGCAGTGCGGCGGCGAGCTTCGGAACGGCTTTTCAGGGAGAGAACATTCCGAATACGATGCGCAAATTCCAGAATCAGGACAGTCTCAGAATTGTATTTTTCGGGGACAGTATTTTTGCCGGCTGCGATTCCAGCGCACTGAACAATCGTCCGCCGTTCCAGCAAAGCTTTCCCTATTGGGTGGAGCGCGCGCTTTCCAGGCATTACGGCAGCAGAATCGAATCCCACAATCCCTCCGTCGGAGGGAAGGATTCCATTTGGGGAAAGGAGCATGCCAAGGAATTGGTGGCAGACCTGCATCCGGATTTTGTTTTTATCGGATTCGGGATGAATGACGGCGGTAAAACAGGGCAGGAAACGGCGGAAAATATCAGGTCGATCCTTGAAACCGTGCGCTCTGAAAATCCGGCGTGCGAGTTTCTGATTGTAGTTCCAATGGTTGCGAATATAGAGTCCGGCTTTTTATCTACGCAGACACAGTTCTCGGAAGCATATGCGAAACTGGCAGGGAAGGGTGTGGCGGTCGCGGACCTGTTTCGGGAGCACGAAAAAATTTTACTCCGAAAGGACTATGCTGCAACCTCCGGAAACAATGTCAACCACCCGAACGACTGGCTGATCCGCGTTTATGCGATGAATCTTTTAAGCGCTTTCATTCGGTATTGATCCGAACCAAAGTCATGAAAAAAGACCGCCCATTTTAAAACGGACGGTCTTTTCCGTTACCGGAGATATTCCTTCAGGAGGATTTCTTTTTCTTCTTTGCAACGACGACGGCGATGATAATTCCTGCAACGACCACAACGGCCGCAACGACGGCGGCGATAATGATTGGCGTGTTGCTGTCTTCGTTATTCTCTGAAGCAGAGGGCCTTGCGGTGGAAGAGGACGTTCTTGCCGGTGTCGGCGTCGCTGCGCCGGAGCCGGATGTCGTCGGCGCTTCGGTAGCATCGCCTTCTCCGGTAGGCTCCGAAGGCGCTTCCGTAGCGTTCGATTCATCTTCTTCGTATTGCAGAACGACATTATCAATGCTGAGCTCTTGATTTCTCGTCGTTATAGCGATCAGAGAATATTCGGAGCAGACACGTGTGTTTTCCACAGTGCCAAGCTCTGTACCGGCGGCATCTTTCACGACCGCTGTTTTATAGAAGCCGTAGACCGGATCGTCTCCGTCATACTCCGTACCGGGCTCGCTCAATTCAATTACGGCCAGCGGCGTGTCGTTAATAGAAACGGAAACAGTAGTGATATCGTCTTTGATCTGAATCGTACATCTTTCACCAAGCTGATATCCCTCCGGAGCGGGAAGCTCGAAGATTCTGGTGGCAACGGTCAGACCATCAGGCTGATAGGTTTTAATCCCAATACGAATGATCCCGTCGCCGGGCATTACAAAAATCCCGCTGCCTCCAATGCTGGAGCTGCAGCCCTCGGCAGTTCCGCCATTTTCCTTATACCAGTCCCATTCATAAAAATTAAAGGTCTGCAGCGTGTTTGCGTTCTTTGGGTTTTCTACCAGAATAAATTCCTCGGGCTCCACGCTTTTCACAAACACGCCCGTGTTATCCTTTGCATTTGTGATGAAGTCTACCTGGAAGGTATATGCGGTGTCAAAGAACATAATAGATTTAATATCCGTATAGCCCGTCATGGCGAGCAGGCTTCCGCCGTTTTCATCGGGCTCTACCGTTGCGCTGCTTGCCGGCGTACCGGTAGACATAATGAATTCATCGCCGAGAAGCGTCTCATTTGCGGTCGCACCGTCCGGCTCTTCGTCAAAATTAACGCTGAAATCGACGGTAGCGGCAGACACAGGCAGAAAAATGCTCATGCTCAGCAAAACGCACGCGATTGTAAAAATAGTAACGATTCGTTTCATAAAAACACCTTCCCAATATAGATTATTAAAAACCATGTCTGAGCATGGTCATTAACCATTTTTGCCGACTCGTTTAAAGATTATAATGACGGAAACCGTCAAAATCAGAGCGGCGGCGCACACAATGATTGCAATGACGGCCGTTGTGGAAAGACCTGAACCACCCTCGCTCCGCGCAAGATATCTGAAATTAAACCGGTCGTTCGGAGCCGTATCGCCAAGATCCATGAATTCCATAACGTTTCCGTCTGTTGTGGAATGGTCGCTCCATTTAAAATCGAAATTTATTATTTCTCCCGACATCAGCCCGAGATCCCGTTTGTCCAGCTTCAGAACCATATAATCGCTGCCGAGCACGTATTCAGCCTCGCCGATTTTTTCCGCCTCCCAGGAATTATTAGAAAATTTCTCTATGTCGGCATGCGTTTCCGAACGCGCTCTGTTTATTACGTAATCATAGCCTTCCCAGCCGGTTTCGTGGCTTTGATCCAGATCGATATAGAGATTCATCCAATCCGTCCCGTCGCTTACGACAATGGGATTTACTGTTTTGACAAGAAAATATACGAAATCATCGTCCTGCGAGACCTTTGCATAATCAAAATCATTTCGGCCGCTGTTGTTGATGTAGCGGATTTCCAGATCGTAAGACGGCTCGTTTCGGAATTCTACGTCTCCGATCGTATCTCGAAATTCCGGAGAAACACCGTCCCACTGGCTGAGCTCTCCGTGGATGTCAATGGCAGTTTGCCCGCCGGCGAGCTCTTCCGATTCGATCCCTTTGAATTTTCTGATATAGTCAACCATCTGGTAATAATAATTGTCCCCGAAGCCAACTCCGTCTCGAAGCTTCATGGGCTCGCCATCCCTGCTGAATTCCGGATTAAACTGATCGATATACATGTACCCGTCTACGTCCGTATTCGCGAAATGGGTATACGAGGGATCGCGCGGCAGGCCGGCGATCCATTCGTTCCAGCCAGTAATCATAATTACCTGGGGATCAAGCTCGATTGCGAGTTCAAACTGCGAAGCGAAGCCCAGGCCGAGTCTTGCCGTATCCGAGGAAAACTCGAAATCATTTTTTCCATTGTTTGGCTGCACGCCCTTTACGAAGCTGCGTCCCTTGCTGGTAGAAGGATGATGTCCCATGGCCACGGCGAGCTGCTCGAAATTCCCGTCCGGGTCCCTGCCCGGATCCATGTAATATTCGCCCGTTTCTTCATTGTATTTTACTTCCTGCAGCCAGCTCCAGTATCCGTCCCGGTCCTGCCACGCCCAGCATCCTCTTACCGTAAAATTCTCGAGCGTCTGCTTCATTTCATCCGAAAGATTCGCGGTGTTCCCGAAAATCAGAGGCTTGCCCTCCCACAGAAAAAACAGTTCTTCGTATTTCGAGTAGTTTTTCTCGGAATAAACCGTTCTCAGCAGCCGCTTCATGTGGCTTTCCAGCCGTCCCTCGTTATCGCCGGTAAGAAAACAGATCTGCGGCGTCTGCCCGCCCTCCTTGCGGATCTGAAGCCATGTGTCAAAAAGTGCAAGATGCGCCTCGTCAAACGTTTCGGAATTTGAAATGTCAAGAAATACGAAATCAACGCCGGCCGCTTCCAGCATATAGGCGTGCTTTCGATACACCCATGTATCTGTATTTCTGTAATATCCGAAATACGGCTCGGCCCAGTACGCTTCGCCACCGTTTTGCTTTAAATAATTTTTCAGGCCGTCGACGCCGCTTTCCAAATAAATTTTAGTATTATCCTGAACATGGATTCCGGCGCCCGTGACGCAGAGAAAATAGAAAATTCCGACGTATTTCTGCTCCTTCGGAGCGCTGGTCTGACTTCCCATCGCTGTGGTTCGTCCCAGATCGTCCGTGGCGACCCAGTTTCTGTAGGAAACCTCGCGCTGCTCCCGCTCCGGAAGCGCCTGGCTGATCTGCGTATAATGAAACTTCAGATTGTCGATCCAAACCGTACTTTCGCCCCGCTCCAGCTCAATATTCCAATATCCGGCCGCATACACACCGGTTTCTTCCAGACCTCCGAGGGAATTGCCGGCAGCATCTACAACGCGCAGTGAGCCGTTTTCCTGGTATAGAACGGAAGCATAGGGAGCGCCTTCTATCAAGAGCGCGATTTCATCGACAGAATCCCTGATTTCGATTTTCTTTGCAGACGCCAGATCGACTCCGCCGCCCAGCGTTAACGTGTAATCTGCCGACGGGATGCTGAGAATAACCGCCCCGTCCGTAAAGGTAAAAAAGATTCCCTTATCATATGGATCGGCATTCGGACTGATACAGCGGACGCCTGCCGTAAGCTGAGAGCCCGGTTCGACCAGCGCATCGAAGGAAACCGTTCCTCCCGCCAGCCCGTACTCGTCGCCCAGATATGCCGAACCGCCGATCGAGGCGGAGGAATTCCTTCTGACAGACAGCGTATTTCCATCGAATAAAAGGAAGCCCCTGTTGCTCAAAGCAATATTTTCCTCTTTTGCGTAAAAGGAAAGCGAGGTGTTTGAAAAGTCGTATTCCGGAGTATACGAAACGGTATCCAGCCATTCGTAGAGCCCGTTCTGCGCTTTTACTGCTGGAGGAAAAAAAGCTGGATTACAGAGAAGCGCAGCGGTAAAACAGAAAACCATAAATGAACGTATGCAATTTCTTCGTTTCATACTCTCGATTCCTCCAGACGGATTTTCACACGATTCTGCTAAAACTAAATATAGTATATAGATATATAATACTGCTGTATTTGAAAAAATGCAATGTTTTTTTGTCTGTTATTTTGAAAAAGTGTGAAAAGTACCGCTGCATGCCGGCTGCCGGCAGTGACGATCATTGCTTTTTTATCTTGAAAGCCGTATAATCATTCAAAAATAAAGAGGGTTTTACATGGGGATTTGCAGCGAACTCTTGTATTAATCATTTAGAATACAGGAGGATTTTAAAAATGAAAAAAGTTTTGCTTGATACAGATATTGGCGGGGATATCGATGATGCGATTTGCCTTGCTTATTTGTTAAAGGAACCCCAATGTGAGCTTGTTGGGATTACTACAGTCTGCGGCGAGTCAGAAAAACGAGCGGCGGTTGCAGATGCAATCTGCCGGACGGCAGGAAAACGGATTCCGATTGTGGCGGGACTTGACAGCACAATGCAGCCCGTTCCCGTGTATCCGACGCCGGACGGTGCGGACGCTTTGCAATTCTGGCAGCATAATACATATGAGAAAGCAGACGCTCCGGCTTTTTTATATCAGAAAATAAAAGAACATCCATATGAAATCGTGCTGATCGGAATTGGCAACATGACGAATATTGCCACTCTTTTCTGCACCTATCCAGATGCCGCGAAATTGCTGAAGGGCTTGTACGTAATGAACGGATATTTTGACGAAGCGCCGTTGCCTGAGCCATATTATAACTGGAACTCATGGGCCGATCCTTTGGCCTCAAAAATAGTATTTTCTTCTCAAGCAGCAGTACATAGGGCAATCCCGCTGGAGGTTACTGATAAGCTTACTATTGAAGCAAAACAGGCAGCGCTCCTTTTTAATTCCGATACCGATTTGATGAAGTCAGTCTTTTCCTTTGGAAATGCGTGGCTAGAAAGCTCTGAAAAGCTGACCTTGCATGATCCTCTGGCGGCGGTTTCCGTTTTTCACCCGGAAATCTGTCAATTTGAAAGGGGCATTGTCCAAGTAGAAACGCGGCTCGAAAGCAATATGGGAGGAACCTCTTTTATTCCTTCGCAAAAGGGCAATGTAGAGATTGCAAGGACGGTGGACAGAGAAAAGTTTTATCGCATTTTGAGCGCTGCTTTGTGCAACGAGCGCCAAAAGGATAAACAACGAATCGTGCCGCCGCTTGTCGTCAGCCGGGCCAAATCTGTTGGAGCGATCGGCGAGGCATGGCTTGCTAATCTTGATCGGCTTGTTTCCGAGCTGGAAAAAATGTGGCGTATTTCTGTTGGAGATACCTTATCCGGCGGCACACACGCCTTCGTCGCCAATGCCGACGGTGAAGACGGAGAGAAGTATGTGTTGAAAATTGACATGCCCGAAAATTTCGGCGGCGATTTTCAGAATAGCATAGACGCGCTCAAACTGGCAGACGGTCATGGATGTGTAAAGCTGTATGCGTATGATCTTGAAAGAAAAGCCTGTTTGCTGGAGCGCTTGGGGAAACCGATCAACCAATTGGGCTATCCTGTTTATGCGCAGCTGCAAATTATTTGTTCCATATTACAGAAGGTGTGGGAAAGCCCTGTTACGAATAATCGTCTGAAAAGCGGAAAGGAAAGTGTTGCGTGGTTCAGGCGGTTTATTGGAGAAGCATGGAAACGGTTAAAATATCCATGCTCTCAGAGCGTCATTGAACAGGCGTTTTGTTATTTACAGGCAAGAGAAGAAGCGTTGAAGCCCGATGAATTTGTACTGCTTCACGGGGACGCTCACGGCGGGAACACCCTTAAAGACAGCTCGGGCGAGGGCTTTAAGCTGATCGATCCGGACGGGATTGTTTATGAAAAGGCCTATGATTTGGGCGTTCTCATGCGCGAATGGATTGACGAATACGAGCAGGAGCCGATAAAAAAGGGAAAAGAACGGTGCCGTGAGCTGCACAATTTAACGGGCGTTTCTGAGCAGGCGATTTGGGAATGGGGCTATTTGCAGACGATTTCCACTGCTTTCGTATTACTGCAGGCCGGGCAAAAAGAAACTGGGGAACAAATGCTGAGACTTTCTGAGGCGTGGAGCAGGCAAGAAAGCGGATGAACGGGCGATATCCGGGGAGAAGGAAATCTTAAAAGGCAGTGCGCCTTCTGCACCTCGCGCCGCATGAATGATCCGGGATTTCCCTGCATGGAGCCGCTTTTGGGGACTTGGCTCAAAGCGGCAAAGCTGTTATATTAATATTGTTGTTTCCCCGCGCTCGCACAGCGGCTCTTGCGGGGAAACGGAATTATTTTTACGTAAAAAAACGAGAAGGAGAATCACGAATGTCGTTCGAACAGGTCAAAGAATTTTTCGTTGCTGCCGGCGCGGCGGACAGGCTCCTGGAGCTGCCGCAGTCCAGCGCAACCGTAGAGCTCGCGGCCAAAGCGATCGGCTGCCAGCCGGAGCGGATCGCAAAAACGCTGTCGTTTCTGGTAGGCGGCCGGCCCATTCTGATCGTAGCTGCAGGCGACGCCAGAATCGAAAACCGGAAATTTCGCTCTGAATTCCAGGAAAAAGCAAAAATGATTCCGCCGGAGCAGGTGGAACCGCTGACCGGACATGCGCCTGGCGGAGTATGCCCGTTTGCGGTTAAAGAAAACACGGAGATTTATCTTGATATTTCCTTGAAACGCTTTGAAACGGTATATCCCGCCGCCGGAAGCGCAAACAGCGCCGTCCGGCTTACGATTCCGGAGCTGGAACGCTATTACTGCTTTCGAAAATGGATCGACGTCTGCAAGGACTGGGAAAGGCCGCTTTCACAGGAGGAAGAGCCGAAAGGATAAGGCGAGACGCCATCAGCTAGTCAAGTAATTTTCGGAGCTGTTCTGTCACCTTGTCTAAATCGGGATCGCACAATAGCGGTAAAATTTCCGCAAGCTCCTGCGGCTCAAAATCCCACCACCGTAATCGGAGCAGCAATTCCGTCAGTTCGTCGCTAAACCTTTTTTTTATAAATCGAGCAGGATTGCCGCCCACGACGCTGTATGGCGGCACGTCTTTTGTGACGACAGAATAAGCGGCGACAATGGAACCGTCTCCGATTTTTACACCGGGCAGTATTACGCTTTCTCGTCCGATCCAGACATCATTCCCGATCACGGTATCGCCTTTGTATGGCAGCTGTGAAAGATGAGGCGGCGTTCTTTCGCTCCAGATACCTCCAAATACATGGAACGGATACGTGGTTACGCTGCTGATTCGGTGATTCGCCGGTCCCATAATAAATTTTGTACCGGAAGCAAGCGCGCAGAATTTTCCAATGATCAGTTTGTCTCCGAATTCCGGGTAGTTAAAAAGAACGTTGTTTTTTTCAAATCCCGTCGGATCAGAGGGATCGTCATAATAGGTATACTCGCCGATCCGGATATTCGGGGCGCTTACGACATTTTTGATAAAACATGAGGTTTTGTATTCATTCGGATAAATATCATCCGGATTGGGAATCTTATACATTTCATTTAGCCTCCGCGATTATGAATCCTTTCCGAACCATTCATTCCGGAGGTTATATTATACTTTGCCGAATTTGATATGTCACTTTTTTCTTGCATTTGTACGTTATAACGTCTAAAATAACGGTATGAAATTTTATGAGGGAGGGGGAACCTCGTGAGATATATTACTGCAAAAGAAGCGGCGGAACGGTGGGGCATCTCGCTTCGATATGTCCAGCGTCTGCTGATGGAGCAAAGAATTCCGGGCGCCAGAAAATACCAGCGGTCATGGCTGGTTCCGGCGGACGTGGACAAACCGGAGGATCTCCGAAAAAGAGAAAAGAGGGGAGCCCCGCGGACCGTTTATTTACCCTACAGGACGCCGGTTCCTCTGATGACGCAGCTGTATGCCGTTCCGGGCCGCATGGATCTGATTGCGGAAAAACAGCAGGAGAACAATGAGCTGGCCGCGCTGTGCGGCTGTCAGCTGTCTTATTTTCGCGGAGAGATTGAAACCGCACAGAAAAAAGCAGGCGCTTTATATGCGGATGCGTCTTGCCTGGATACAAAGCTCGGCGCGCTTTTCGTGCTATCTTCCTGCGCGGTGTACTCCGGAGCCGTACGGCAGTGGAACAAGCTGGAGGCAGCGCTGGCGGGTATGCGTGCTGCTTCGGCACAGGATCGAAGCTATATTGCTTTCTGCCGGGCAGGCATCTGGAGCAAGCTCTGGGATACGACGCATTTTCCGGATTGGCTCCGCAGCGGATGCTTCGATCCGCTTCCGGGGGAAAGCTATCCGCTGGCCCGTTTTTACTATTTAAAATTTTTGCTGCTTACAAAAATACGGGAGACGCCCAAATCGGATTTTGCCGCTGCCGCGGAGCCTCTGATCTCCCAGACAAAGCTGGAGGGTATTGTGATTTCCGAGGCTTATCTGCGTCTGCTTGCAGCAATCGCATACCACAGTGACGGGAATGACAAAGCGGCTCTGGCTCACATTGAGAGAGCGCTTGCCCTGCTGCTTCCGGACCGTCTGTATATGCCGCTCGCGGAGTGCAGCAGAGCACTTGATTTTCTGCTCCTGCGCGCTCTTCGAACGGTCGACCGTACCGCTTACGAACGCGTCTCTTCTTTAAACAAACGTCTGATGGAAGGCTGGACGCTGCTGCATAACGCCGTGCTCCAACGAAACGCTACAAACGTGTGGACGGTCCGGGAACGGGAAATTGTCAAGCTTGCGGTGCGCGGTTTGACAAATAAACAAATCGCCGAACGTCTCCGCATTTCGGTCAATACGGTCAAGCAGCGTCTTGGCGTTGCCATGGAAAAAGTCAATGTAAAAAAGCGGAAAGATTTGGCCAGTTTTTTTTGAGACTCCGCCGATGTATCCATTTTTGCGGGGTTTCAGGTGGTGCATTTACCGCGGATTTTTTTATAATTTAAATTGAAAATTCTGGCATGGGAGGAAAAATATGACAAAAGACAAAACGGATTTTCCGAAAAAAAATACGAAGCAAAAACAAAAGCGATTCCTTTCAAAACGAGCTTGGCTTATTTCCGGGGCGGTGACGGGCGCCGTCCTGCTTTTCGTGGTTTTATTTGTCTGCCTGTACCAGAAAGAAGATGACGGATCGGGAGTCCAGGCAATTGCGCCATCCTCTGCGGCTCATGCCGAGACGCCTGCGGTTACGCCTGCGCCTACCGCTTCTCCTTCCCCGGTTTTAGCGACAGAAGATGCGACCGTTCCTGCTACCGCTTCCGAAATACCGGAAACACCGACTGCTACGCCTGCCACCTCTGCATTGCCGAAAACCGCTTCCGCTTCGCCGACGCCGACCGCTACGCCCGTTCCGACCGCTGCGCCTACTCCAACGCCGACACCCTATACCGGCTGCTATTACCCGAACCAGGTTCCGGAAGGGGATCCGGTGGGATGGGAATATTTTGAAGACGCCGTTTTTATCGGCGATTCCCGTATGGAGGATTTTGCATTTTTTACGGGAATGGCAAAATACGCAAGGTTTTATACTCATATCGGCGTTTCAGTAAACCAGCTTGTCAATCCGGATCCGGAGCAGCAGACGCGTTTCTCTGTGAACGGCGAAAAGCTGACGCTTAAGGAAGCGCTTACGAAATACAACGATTTTACGAAGGTCTACATTATGCTGGGCTACAATGAGATCGGATGGCCGTATCCCGAGGAATTTATCAAATATTACGAGCAGGTGCTGGAGCTGATTTGGAGCATCCGGCCGGACGCTCTCATATATGTGGAATCGGTGATTCCGGTGGCACGGAAAATCAGCGGCTCTGGCGTCGATCCATTCTATGAGAACAATGAGAATATTGCGATTTTCAACCGAAATATATATGAGATGTGCGAAAGACAAAACGCCCATTTCCTGAATGTGCAGGAAGCGCTTGTGGACGAGGAAGGGTATTTGCCGGACGGGGCGGCAAGCGACGGCATTCACATGGGAAAATCCCACTGCATGCTCTGGCTGGAATATATTAAAAGCCATACGGTACAAAGCTGAAATACCTAAAGCGTACAGAAAACCAAGCGTAAAGCAGCCATAGGAAGTGAAGCAAATCGTCAAAAAAATGGACTGCCGACCTGAATTGTGGTACAATCCCTTCAGGTCAGCGGCCGCATGGACCGCTGGAATATATCATAAAAGGAGATTGATTCTATGCGAGGACATCGGGGTTTTGGCGGACCGGGCCGTGGTCCGCGAGGGGGACGTGGACCGGGTGGATTTGGAGGGCCGCATATGCCGCCACCGCCTCCGCCGCGCAGAGGGAGATTTTTCGGCCGTTTTCATTATGGCAGACCGCGGGGCGGCTGTCTCGGCTGCTTTACGATGGCTGCGATTCCGATTTTGGTTCTTGCAGCTGTCATTGCACTTGTCATTCTTTTGTAGGACCGTTTTATGGATGTCAGCGTTTTGATTGGGAGAAATACGGCATGACGGACAAAATTTATGCGGCGATTGACCTGAAAAGCTTCTATGCCTCCGTGGAATGTATGGAAAGAGGACTCGATCCGATGACGACCAATCTGGTCGTTGCGGACGAAAGCCGTACAGAAAAGACCATCTGCCTCGCAGTATCTCCTTCTCTGAAGTCTTACGGGATTCCCGGCCGCGTCAGATTATTTGAAGTGATCCAAAAGGTCAAAGAAATCAATATGATTCGGAAAAGCAGAGCGCCGGGCCGTGCGTTTTCCGGCGAATCCTATCACGATCCGGACGTAAAAAAAGATCCTTCTCTGTCGCTCGGCTATATCGTTGCGCCTCCGCGCATGGCCTACTACATGGAATACAGCGCCAGGATTTATCAGATATATCTGCGGTTTGTCGCACCGGAGGATATCATCGTATACTCAATCGACGAAGTCTTTATGGATATTACCGGATATCTGCATCACGGAACAGAAACGCCCCGGGATTTTGTCAAGAAGGTCCTTCAGACCGTTTTGAAGGAAACTGGCATTCCTGCCGCGGCGGGAATCGGTACAAATCTGTATCTTGCCAAGATTGCTATGGATATTACGGCGAAGCGCCTGCCGGCAGAGAAGGACGGCGTACGCATTGCAGAGCTTGATGAAAAGCGTTATCGCCGGCAGTTATGGGCACACCGTCCGCTTACCGATTTCTGGCGTGTCGGCAGGGGCTATGCGGCGAAACTTGAAGCGCATGGAATTTATACCATGGGGGATATTGCCCGCTGCTCCATGATCAACGAGGAACTGCTGTATAAGCTCTTCGGAATCAACGCGGAGCTTCTGATCGATCATGCCTGGGGCTGGGAGCCGTGTACCGTTGCCGATGTAAAAGCGTACCAGCCGGAATCCAGCAGCCTCGGCTCGGGACAGGTTCTCCGAGCTCCTTATCCATTTGACAAGGCAAAGCTGGTTTTGCGCGAAATGACGGAGGCGCTCGTGCTGGATCTGACGGATAAAGCCCTGGTGACGAATAAGCTGACGATAACAATCGGCTACGACACTGAGAATCTTGCCAGGCCCGAAATACAGAAGCAGTATAAAGGCCCAACCACAAAAGATCGCTACGGACGTGAAACGCCGAAGCCTTCACATGGAACGATAAATCTCAAAAAGCCCTCCGCATCGGCCCGGCTTATTATAGACGCCGCTTTGGATCTGTTTGACCGCATCGCTGATCCTGCTCTGCTGATCAGACGTCTCAACATTACTGCGGAAGGCGTTGTGCGTGAGAGGAATGTGGAAAATAAAGAAGCGCCGGAGCAGCTTGATCTGTTTACCGATTATGATGCGCTGGAGCGGGAACGGCAGGCCGAGGAAGAACGATTAAAGCGGGAACGGAAGATACAGGAGGCGCTGCTTGCCGTTAAGAAAAAATTCGGCAGGAATGCGATTTATAAGGCAACGAGCCTAGAAGACGGATCTACAGCAATAGAGCGGAACGGGCAGATCGGCGGTCATAAGGCTTGAGCACCGGCGGAATCGCTTTAGCTGTGCTGCCGCAGGGAGAAAGGGAGGCGCAAAATGCGGGAAAATGACGAACACCGATATGACGACATGCTGGAACTACCGCATCACGTCTCCGCGAAGCATCCGCGGATGTCCCGACGGGACCGTGCAGCTCAGTTTTCCCCGTTCAAGGCATTAGCCGGATATGAGGACGCAGTAAGGGAGGCCGCCCGCCAGACGGAGGAACAAATAAAACTGGACGACGACGCCTTGTCGATCTTAAATGCAAAGCTCCAAATCCTGCGTCTTAAAATAAAAAGCCGGCCTGAAATAGCTCTTACGTATTTTGTGCCTGATAGAAAGAAAAACGGCGGGGATTATGTCACGGTGACCGGGAATGTCAGGCAGATCGACGAAATTGAGAAAACGCTGCTGCTGACAGACGGAAGCGCCATTCCCATTCGGGATATTATAGATCTGGAGAGTGAAATATTTGGCGATCTGGAGAGAGGAGATTCGGATGCGTGAAACGGACGCATCGGAAAAGGAGCACATCGATGGGAGATAAAGAAAAGGGGGCTCCGCAGCAGATCGAGATTCGCGGAGCAAGAGTACATAACCTGAAAAACATTGATATTGACATACCGCTGAACAAAATTGTCGGGATCTGCGGAGTATCCGGCTCGGGGAAATCCTCCCTTGCCCTTGGCGTGCTGTATGCGGAGGGCTCGAGAAGATATCTTGAGGCCCTGTCCGCATATACGAGAAGAAGAATGACGCAGGCGGCAAAAGCGCAGGTAGACAGCGTGCGGTATATTCCCGCGGCGCTGGCGCTTCATCAGCGGCCGGGAGTTCCCGGCATCCGCAGCACTTTCGGAACCGGAACGGAGCTGCTGAACAGTTTACGGCTGATGTTTTCGCGGCTTGCGAATCATCGATGCCCGAACGGTCACTATTTGGAGCCTACGCTTGCGGTAGCAGCGGAAAAAGAAATATTCTGTCCGATTTGCGGCGAACGTGTTCAGGCGCCGAGCGCGGAAGAGTTAGCGTTCAACAGCAGCGGCGCCTGCCCGACCTGCGGCGGCACGGGAACCGTGCGCACGGTAGACAGAGCGACGCTTGTGCCGGACGAATCTCTTTCCATTGAAGAGGGCGCAGTGGCCCCCTGGAACTCACTGATGTGGTCGCTGATGACCGACGTCTGCCGCGCTATGGGCGTGCGCACGGACGTGCCGTTTTCCGAGCTGACAGAGAAAGAGCGGGAAATCGTATATAACGGCCCCGCTGAGAAAAAGCATATTTTTTATAAATCCAAAAACAGCAGCGAGGCCGGAGAGCTTGATTTTACATATTACAACGCCGTATATACCGTTGAAAACGCACTGGCAAAGGTTAAGGATGAGAAAGGGCTGAAGCGGGTTGAAAAGTTTCTGCGGCAGGACCTTTGTCCGGACTGCGGCGGGACAAGACTTTCCGATCGTGCCCGCGCTCCGAGGCTTAGAGGAATTTCCTTGGATCAGGCGTGTGAAAAGACGCTTGCAGAGCTGATCGAATGGGTGGCGGGCGTGCCGCAATCCCTTCCAGAGGAAATGCGTCCTATGGCTCAGAGCATTTGTGAAGCCTTTCAAAGCACGGCGAAACGGTTAGTCGAGCTTGGTCTGTCCTATTTGTCGCTGGACCGATCCTCCTCTACGCTATCAACCGGAGAGCGGCAGCGGATGCAGCTGGCAAGAGCGGTCCGCAACCGGACCACCGGCGTGCTGTATGTGCTGGACGAGCCGTCGATCGGACTTCATCCCGCCAATATTGACGGCCTTACCGGCGTAATGAACGATCTTATTGCGGACGGAAATTCCGTCGTCCTTGTGGATCATGACACGCATATTCTTTCTCGGGCAGACTGGATCATAGAGCTCGGACCGGAGGCGGGCGCAAAGGGCGGCTGTGTCATCGCCCAGGGCCGCGTAGCGGATGTCGTTCAAAATCCACATTCCAGAATCGCTCCGTACCTATCTGCGGAGGCCGCCGCATTTGCGGCCCGGCCAAAGGCGGCAGCGAAACAGCTTTTCGATTTTGGAGAAATTCGGATGTCTACAGAACAGATCCATACGGTAAAGCCGCTCGCGGTCCGCTTCCCAAAGGGAAGGCTCTCCGTCGTCACCGGCGTATCGGGCTCTGGCAAGACCACTCTGATTTTGGAAAGTCTGATTCCTGCATTGGAAGCCGCTGCCTCCGGGAAAGCGCTCCCCGCGCACATCCGCTCCGTTGAAACGGCGGGGATTCGCCAAATCAAGCTGATCGACGCGACGCCGATCGGCATTAATGTCCGATCCACCGTTGCAACCTATGCAAACGTTCACGATGAGCTGCGCAAGGTTTATGCGAAAACGCCGGGCGCGAAAGAAAAGGGGCTCAAGGCCGGCGACTTTTCCTACAATACAGGGAATCTGCGCTGCCCGGTCTGCGACGGGACGGGAACGATCAGCCTTGACGTGCAGTTCCTGCCGGATGTTGCCGTTCCGTGCCCTGACTGTCACGGCTCGAGATATGCAAAAGAAGCGTTTGCCATCCTGCGGCAGAAGAAGGACGGCGCCTTTTGCTCCTTGCCGGAGCTGATGGCGATGAGCGTGGATGAGGCGATGCAGGCCTGCGGCGATTTGAACGCGGTACGCAGCCGTCTTCAGGTGCTTCATGATGTGGGGCTCGGCTATTTGACGCTGGGAGAAGAAACGCCCGGGCTTTCCGGAGGGGAAGCCCAGCGCTTAAAGCTTGCCGGAGAAATAGGAAAGGGCCAGACGGATTCGCTGTTTGTGTTCGACGAGCCGACCATAGGCCTGCATCCCCTTGATGTGAAAACGCTTCTGGCGGCATTTCAGAATCTCATCAGTATGGGAGCGACGGTGATTGTCATCGAGCATGATCTTGACGTAATCCGCAGCGCCGACTATATCGTCGATATGGGCCCCGGTGGCGGTAAGGAAGGCGGGCAGATTGTCGCGTCAGGGACACTAGAAGAAATAAAAGCAAACGAAAACAGCGTTACGGGCAAGTATCTGTAAGGGCTGCGCAGCGCCGAATACGTTATGAAACCGTGAGCGGAAGCATTCTGCATTCACTGTTCCGTTATAGGTTAAAACCACAGAAGATCAGAATTATTGCTTCCACTTACAAAATTGAGCCGGATTGGAACGACGCCGCATGGGTGCAAGAGATCGAAATTCAACCGGGAGAAAAAGAAAAATAAGCTTCTTGACATGTTAGTTATAGCTAACTATAATAGCGGATAGATTGTTATATCAGTATGAGGGATTCACATGGACAAATATAAAATCGAAAAGAATACCGTGCAGGAAACGCTGATGATCCCCCTTTATGGCCGTCGGCTGTGTTCTCAGCAGTTTCCGGGCCTGTTTCAGGATAAAAGCGCGGCGGAGCTGATGGATCGAATCGACTACGATTTTTCTGAGCTGGAAAAGCAGTCGGGCGGCCTGATGCAGGGATTCGGCGCATTAGAAGTAGCGATGCGCCAGAATAATCTGGCCTTTGAGGTGCGGGAGTATCTGCAAATCCACCCCAAGGCAGCGGTGATCAACCTGGGCTGCGGTCTGGATAACACGGGCAGAGCTTGTGATAACGGCCGGTGCTGCATCTATAATATCGACCTGCCGGATGTGATCGAGCTGCGGCAGCGTCTGCTGCCCGCTGGAGAACGGGAACAAAATCTGGCGCTGGACTTGAATCGCCACGAATGGATGGACGCCATTCCCGCCGACCCGGCGGACGGTACGATATTGTTTGCCGCCGGGGTATTCTACTATTTTACTGCTCAGCAAGTACGACGGCTGGTTGCCGCTATGGCGGAGCGTTTCCCCGCCGGCAGGCTTGTCTTTGACGCAGCGGGCAAAACGGCCGTCAGGCTTATGCGGAAGACCTGGATAAAGCAGGCGAGGATAAAGGAGGTTGGCGCATACTTCTCCGTAAAAAATGCCAAAGCGGAGCTGGAGCCCTGGTCCCCGCTGCTTTCTGTTTCCAGCCGCAGGTATATGCAAGGCTATCAGAAACTGGAGGGGCCGGGGGTAAAGCCTATCCACCGCCTTCTGGCTAAAATTGCCGATGGACCGCTGCATCTGCAAATCGTGCGGGCGGAATTTCGGGAGGGATCTTAATGCACTGGATACGGACAATATTAGACGGGCTCGTCATGGCGGCGTATTTTAATCTGTTTGCCGCGGCAGTAGCACTGTATAACCCCCGGCTGATGTTTCCATGCTATCCGCCCGCCATTATCAGGGGGGCGAAAGACCCACCCACAAAAGCGGAAAATCGCTTTTACTGGATGTGGGTCCTATTCGGCGAGTGGCTGCCGCTCCTTCTTTATGGCGCCGTCAGCATGGTGGAGGGCGGAACCGGCGGCTTTTGGCGGATGGCGCTGTCCTGCTATATCCAGTGGCTGCTGATCAATTTTGCCGACCTATTGTTTTTGGACGTTTGGCTCATCCAGAAGAAAGCAAAAGACCGCCTTGTCATCCCCGGCACGGAGGGACACCCGAGCTATGCGTTCAAGGCATGGATGAAGAGCTACGCCCTGCCGGAGCATCTGCTGCAATGGCCGCTGATCCTCTGCCCGCTGATGGCGGCGGTTCAAGCGGGGCTGGGACTGATAATAGAGATGCTGCGGTAAGCAGGGAAAGGGCAGGCTATCTAAAATATTTCCTTGACAAATGTGGAGCGGCATAGTATATTGCTGATTGTTAGCTTAAACTAACCACAATTCCCTAAAGCCTGAAAATGTATCTGTAAAACAATGCCGGTTCGCTGTTTCAAAGCGTGCAGGCTTGCTTTCGCTATCCATTAATTACAAGAAGAAGGGATTTTTTATGCCTGAAACATTAACGTCGTTCCAAATCCAGCTGCTGCTGTATTATCTGGAAGCGGAGCCGAAAAAGCGGACGGTGACCGACTCTGCCAGGAACCTGGGAACCAGCAAATGGACGGTGACACGCGCTCTGGATGCGCTGGAAAAGCAGGATATTGTGGAACGGCAGGAAAACCGGAAAACTGTCCTCACGGTATCCGGGAAAAGGCTGGCGGAGAAATGCCGCAGCAAGATGAAAATTCTGGAGCAGTATATGCAGTACCAGGACATCCCACCCGCGCAAATCAAAGAAAATGCCCTGCGGGCGCTGGCCGCAGGCTTTTCCGATGAATTCATGGCGCGTCTGGCAGAGCAGGAGGGCCGGATGCGCCTCAAAGAGATTTTTGCCGGAAGGCAAAGCTTTAACGGCGGCGAGATTTGCAACTATCTTAAAGACGGGAACTATTATTTCCCCTTTATCATTTACCGGGAGCAGCTTAAAAACCATAATAACATTTCTATGGCAAACCGTGGATTTGAGAACCCCTGCGAGTTGATCGTGAAGGAGCATGAAGGCTTGATTTATCTGGCGGTCAGAACGGTAGCGGCCGAATCTGCCTCAAGCGGAAAGACCATGGAAGGCCGGGTTAATAAGCTGCAGTACCTATATGAAGGGGAATTTCGGGATGCGGGAATTGACGGGCGGTATGCCTATTTTCCCGTAACGGCACTGAACTTCATATCCATGGGGAAAGGCAGAGATACTCTGCTGCACGGAAGCATGTGCCTGCGGATGCAGTGCAGCGTAGGAGATCTCCATATGCCGGAAAGCACAGCGGTTTTCACGTTGTTTATCCATTGAAAACATGCCCTGTCAGAGGAAAACGAAAATTTTTTGGAGCAGTTTTGCACCAAGCACAATTTTCCTGTAACGATGCGGGTAGCGCGGATTTTTTCATCCCTAAAACGGCCGCTTGAAGCAGTTTTGCACCAGAAAATCGATTGACAACAAAAAAGCAAACCGATATACTGAGGGCGCTTTAGGGAACCTGCGGAATTTCAAGCGGAAAAAGAAAACCGGTTTGTAAAGCAGGAAGAATCCAGGTATTCGCTCCGAGGGATAAAGCCTTATAAGAACAGATGAAGCAGGCTGGCTCAAAGGACTCCGCAAGGAGTATTTTTTTGAAGATGGGTTAGTTGCAGCAAACTCTGAACGGGCGACATCTTGTACAAAGCGAATATATCGGAAGGGTGAGCGCACAGCTCGGTTCCCTGATCAGAAACAAATAGAAGGAGGAGTGCATGAGCCGCATACACCGATCGCCGTAAGGCGAATATATTTTTTCAAAAGTTAGAAATAACTAACTTAAATATCGACCTTTCCCTTTGCGGGAGATCTTGAAAAGGAGGTACAAACAATGATAACTACTAAAAAGTCGTGGCGCAGCCGGGGTTTTTCCCTGATGCTGACTCTGGCTCTTCTGTGCAGCCTGTTCTCCATCGGCGCCACAGATACCTTTGCCGCTACGCTGGAACCCACTACACCTATTGAGAAAATTGATGTGCCGGTAGAGGACGGCGTCTATTACGCAGACATCGACCTGTGGCACGCCACATTGAACCAGTCCTCCATGGGGAACGCGGCTCTGAGAGGCAGCACCACCTTTGAAGCCAACCATCCGGAAGATACGGATTACCGCGCCATAATCGTGGTAGAGGACAACACTGCCACTGCTATCGTGGAGTTTATGCCCATGGGCTTCATTGGGAAATACGGCTTCATGATGGAGCTGGAAGGCGTGGATGCCAAGTATCTGACTCAGTACGGCGCTGTTTTTGATACGGTCGGGGCCCCGGATGCAGCCAGTTATACTGCAATGGATGTCCTCACCCGTCACCTCACACAGGAGGGAACCGCGGTCTACGACGATTACAACGACCCGAGCTCCCAGTACGTTTATGACGGTACTACCATGCGTCCTCCCGGATATGGCTATGACTATGAGCGTCCTCTGGACATTGAAGACGAGCCCTATGCCCATCTCATTTCCATTGATGTGACTCCCGTCTGGGTGAAGTTTGAGGATTCCGTCAAGCCTGCCACGGCAGAAGAATATACCTACAAAAATGCGGCGTATGTCCACGTTTTTGTTCCGGTGATGTATTCCATTCTGCCAACCTCCGGCGACCAGTATGCCAGAATGAAAGTGGATTGGACATCCCTGGAAAAAATTGAAAATCCCGAAGAGAATTTACAGTATCGCCTGTGGAGCGCGGAACAGATCTCCGGTACCGCTTATACTGGAGCGTCTTATGAGAATCTGCAAAATGCCATTCGCGAAGTAACAGCGGAGCTGGAGAAAATATGGCCCTCCAAGCAGATTTCTATGTCGGGTACCGGCAGCAGCAAGCAGCCTATTTTGGAGCAGAAGGAATTCACTGCTGAAGAGCAGGCCGCTATGGTGCAGAAACTGAACGACGCCATTGACGCTCTGGAAGAGATCGGGGACAAAACCAATCTCAACGCCGTCATCACGGAGGCGGAAACCAAGGTGGAAGAGGACTATACGCCCAACAGCTGGGCTGCCTTCCAGGAAAGCCTGGAAAGCGCCAAAACTGTCCAGGCGGATGAGGACGCCGGTATTTCCCAAGTGAATGCCGCTGCCCAAGCCCTCACTGAGGCTATGGAAGCCCTTACGCCCCGGGCTGACACCGCCAGACTGGCCGATCTGGTGGCACAGGCCAAGAAAATCGCCCAGGGAAACTATACGGAGGAATCCTGGAACGCCCTGCAAAATGCCATTGCCTCCGCAGAAGAGACACTGGCTAATCCCAATCTTTCTCAGAATGACATCAGCGGTCAGGAGCTGAACCTCCAGAATGCCATGAACAGCTTGACTGTGGAAGGAGCTCTGGACAAAAACAATCTGGAAGACGGCGTGTATTCGGTTTATGGTGAGATGATTAAAACCAACCGTGAAGAAAAATCCATGAGCAACGACGCCATCAACCACTATATCAAACTGACGGTGGAGGACGGTAAATATTACCTCAATATGGATTTCCACGGTCTGGCCTATCTCAACAAATTCGGCTATCTGGCCGAGCTCTCCTATTATGACAACGGCTACACCTACGGCCAGTACGGCACCGTCGAAGGCACTCTGATTCCTGCAACGGTCCTTTCTACGCAGAAAAACGCCGACGGCAGCGACCTGTACGACGAATTCAATCAGGCGGGCGGCTCCTATGAAGGAAAGCTGTATCCTGATCAGATCAAGTTCCCGTTGGTAGCGGACGCTCTGGCGGATGAAGACGGCTATGTGCCGCTGCATGTGTTCGTACCTGTTATGGAAGACATTTCTGCAGGCACCGGCGATCAGGATGTTTTGCTGAAGCTTGACTGGTCCACTCTGACAAAAACCACCGAAGATGATCCGAATTTTGATCCGGAAGAGCCTGTGGAGCAATCCCCGGCAGTAGATTTCACTGATCCCACGACCGGCGTAAAGGTGAATGCCGACAAGGGTGTGTTCGATGAGGGCGTGCAGATCGTGGTTTCTGCAATCACAAGCGGCACGGCCTATGATAACGCGGCATCCTCCCTCAGCGATGTGGGCAAAAAATTCAAGCTCTATCAAGTGAAGTTTTTGGATGCGGACGGCAATGAAGTGGTTCCCAACGGTACGGTAAGCATTAGCCTTCCCATTACTGCGGGCTACGATTCCGACGATTTGGCGGTCTACCGTATGGACGACAGCGGCAAGGTGCTGGTGAAAGGAACCGCGGAGAACGATTCCTATACCGTCATCACCAAGAGCGCCGGGAGCTACGCTCTGGTGGAAAAAGGCAGTACCATCACCGATGCGGAAAACACCGGGAACATCCCGCAGACCGGCGATCGCTCCGAAATCGCCATGCTTGCCCTGCTGGCCCTGGCTGCTGCGGGGACGATGGGTGTGACACTGGTTATTAGAAAGCGCAAGTCCGAAAAAGCTTAAAAAGGAGAAATAAATGACAAATATTGCATCAAAGCTGAAATGGGCAATGGGAATGCTCGCCCTTGCAGTGTGCATTCATGCTATCCCGACCTTTGCTGCTTCCAACGGCATCTATACCGCGACCGCAACCTCTCACTACAAGCACCCGATCACTGGCGTAATCGAAGATTCCGGCGGCGAGGGTTCCTATGTCCTGGGACAATCGATGACCGACAGTGCCCTCAACAGGGCTGCTCTGGTTGAAGTGGATCCGCAGGGCAATACCTTTGTCACTGTCCGTCTTAACCTCATGGACAATATCCAGAATCCGCAGTTCCAGGTGGATGGCAGCCGGAACGGGAATTTTTCAGCGGTTTCTGCTACAGTCATGCAGGAGGATTTCACCAACAATACCACCGACTTCCGGATGCAGGTACCCAGTGAAAATGCCATCCTCCGCTGCAATATGTATGTTATCCCCATGGGACGGGACGTGATCTTCTACATAACGGTTGGAAACCTCCAGCCCGGCTCCGGGGATTTTGTCACTAGCGTAAAGGTGGAAGAACCTGCACAGGAACTCGATCCGGAACCGGAGCAGCCTGCGACGACCACCCCGCAGACGCCGTCCACACAGACGCCTTCAGCTGAGGAGCCATCTGCTCAACCCACAGAAGAAACTCCTTCCAGCACGGAAGAACCTGTAACGGAAGAACCGGTTACAGAAGATCCGGATTCCGAAACATCTACTGATGATGAAGAAGATGAGGAATCCTCCGCACTGGGCCTGGCGGAATTTGATGAATCCGGAAATGCGGTGAGCAATACTTCCACGGAAGCAGAGCAGAACAGCAGCACCGGGAATCCGGTTGTCTGGTGGGTGATTGGCGGCATTGTGGTTGTTGCCCTTGCGGGAGGCTGTGTGTGGTACTTCTGCTTTTTCAGAAAGGGTAAGAACCCTTTTCAGAAAAAGTAAGGGAAGGTGCGGGCAATGAAACTTAAAAAATTTCTATCCCTTGTTTTAGCCGGTGTGATGGCGCTATCCATTACCGGCTGCGTCAACCAGCACCCGGAGGAAACCGGCAGTACAAATAGCGCCAATGAAAGCGGGGAGGTGCGCCTTGTCGCCACCTCTCCCGCAGTAGCGCAGATTTGTAACCGACTGAATCTTGACCTGGTGGGCATCTGCCAGTCCACCAGCGAGCTGCCGGAGCGGTATGATGGCGTTACCACGGTGGGCATGGCGATGAATCCGGATCTGGAGATCATTAAATCCCTCGATCCTGACTACATCCTGTCACCCAGCACCCTGCAAAACGACCTGCAGCCCAAATACGCTTCCATCGGGGTCAGCTCCCTGTTTTTAAACCTCAAAAGCGTAGAAGGAATGTACGCCTCTATTGAAGGGCTGGGCGAGAAATTCGGCCGGGAGGAAGAAGCGGCTGTCATGCTGGAGGAATTCGATTCCTTTATGACGGAATTTGCGGAGAAGAACGCCGGTAAGGAATCCCCCAAGGTACTGGTGCTCATGGGCCTACCCGGTTCCTACATTATTGCGACCGACAACAGTTATGTGGGCAGCCTTGTGAAGCTGGCGGGCGGCACCAACGTCTACGGCGATGGGGACGGGCAGGAATTCCTGTTCGCCAACACTGAGGATATGAAAACCAAGGAGCCGGACGTGATCCTCCGGGCAGCCCACGGCCTGCCGGATGAGGCTAGGAAGATGTTTGCGGAGGAATTTTCTACCAACGACATCTGGCAGCACTTCAAGGCGGTACAGGAGGGCCGGGTGTACGATCTGGATTCCGATCTGTTCAACATGAGCGCCAATTTCAGCTATGAGGAGGCACTGAAAGCGCTTCAGCCTATGCTTTACGGCGAGGAATAACCTACAATCTCAAAAGGAGGAATGATATCAATGACAACGACAAAACAGTCGTGGCTCAAACGGAGCCTGGCAGTCCTGCTGGCCGTGATGATGGTCATGAGTATGGGCGTTGCCAATGTGTTTACGGCGGAAAAGACAACTGCGGAAAAATACACAGATCTTCATGAGTACGCCTCGACGCTGAAAGCAGAAGACTATACCGAGAAATCATGGGCACAGTTTGATGAATTATGGTCTGCGATAAAGTCTGTTTCAGATATCAGCGGATTGTCTCAGACAGTACAGGAGAATTTCCTTTCTAGGCTGGAGACCGCTGTCAACAATCTTGAAAAGGTATCTGAAAAGACAACTGCGGAAAAATACACAGATCTTCATGAGTACGCCTCGACGCTGAAAGCGGAAGACTATACCGAGGAATCATGGGCGCAGTTCGATGAATTATGGTCTGCGATAAAATCCGTTTCAGATATCAGCGGATTGTCTCAGACAGTACAGGAGAATTTTCTTTCCAGACTGGAGACCGCTGTCAACAATCTTGAAAAGGTATCTGAAAAAACAACTGCGGAAAAATACGCTGAGCTTCATGAGTACGCCTCGACGCTGAAAGCGGAAGACTATACCGAGGAATCATGGGCACAGTTTGATGAATTATGGTCTGCGATAAAGTCCGTTTCAGATATCAGTGGACTGTCTCAGGAAACACAGGAGGATTTTCTTTCTAAGCTGGAAGAGGCTATCGAAAGCCTTGAAGGGATTGAACAAAACAATTATCAAAAGTATTTGGCACTAATCGAGCAGGCGGAAAGCTTGGACAGCTCTCCCTTTACCACTGAAAGCTGGCAGGAATTTCAGGCCGCATTAAAAAGTGAAAAAGAGGAAAACTTTATCAAAGCCGAACAGGAATATGAAGAAACAGGCGATATTGCAGACAGCTACATAACAAATATGGAAGATCAATTCCTGTTGCTGTATTTTAAAGAGGCGGTGACACTATCGGATGGCGAGACAGGAATTCAGGTGAGCTCATATAACTATGATATGCGCAATGCTGCTGAGCTTGATATAGTTACATATGACGAAACGAACTGGCCTTATACGACGGAAGGTGCTTGGCACACGAATATAGCTTTGTCATCAACAACATACAGCGCCTTCCAAATATTGATCAAGGATGGCGAGGGAAATACAGTAGATACACTCCGTAACTTTGAGGTTAACGTTCCCATACCTCAAAAATTTGATCTTGATGGCTTAAACATAAGGTTAGCGCAAAAGAGTGGTGCATCCTATAAGCCCACCTATAAAATTGACGAGGAAAACCGGATGCTCACCGTTTCCATTAGTAATTCTTTGGCTAAGTATTCCAATGGCATGACCGTGTTTTTCTACAATCCAATTGACACGGTCGATGTTTCGACACTTGCAAATGGTATTTATCGCATCAATGTTGATTTGGTAAAACATTCGGATTCGGGAGTATCCTCCATGGCAGATGGAACCCTGGAGGCAACAGCTATCCTTGTAAAGAACGATAGCGCCATAGACGTATATCTATCTTTTGTACCGATCAATTATCTTGGTGCGCCGGCCTATACAGGTGGCCTTTGGTGTGAAGTCGGGGAAAAGGCAGATGGAAAACTGGACGAATCTTCCATGACGGTTCTTTCGTATTACTGTAATGATGATGGGACTCTGATGGACAATGCTATCTATAATGCTGTTACGGAAGTTGCCTGTGTGAAGCAGATCAAATTATCATTGAATGACGATTGTAAAAATGAAAATGGTGGGTACACCTTGGCTGTTAGTTCTCCTGCGATGGCGGCTATAAACAATCTTCCTTTTGAGGAAATTATACCTGATGAACTCCTTGTTAATCTGTTAATATCCAATCCGGAATATCTTGGGACAACCGAGTTTGCTCAGGAATATATACCCGTATATGACAAATCCGCCCTTTTAAAAGAAATTGAATATGCCAAGATCTTTTCCGATGAAGAGTATACAGCGGATAGCTTCAACAAACTAGCAGATGCCGTGGCTGCTGGCGAAAACGTGTATGCAACAGAATACCAGGATGAAATTTCTGCATCTGCTGCCTATGAAAAGCAAATTAAATTGATTACGGATGCCATATCCAATCTTGAAGAAAGCACGGAGCTGACCGATGCAAAGGAATCATTGCAGAAAGTAATTGATTCTGCAAAGGCCATTGAAATTGGCAGTAAAACCGAAAGTGCTTATACCAAGTTGCAGGAGGCTATTTCCGCATCTGAAAATGTGTTAAACAATACTACATCCAACATAAGCGACATCAATGCAGCGAAAAAAACTCTTGAAAATGCCATTGTGGTTTTTAACAACAGCGAGAATGCAACGGCTATTAGTAAAGATAATCTTCCTGATGGTGTCTATTCTGTATATGTTGATATGGTCAAAATGGATCGAGTCAGTAAGTCTATGGCTGATAACGCCATCAATCATACTGTAAAGCTCGAAGTGATCAATGGTGAATATTATATCACTCTTGATTTCAAGGGAATTACTATTGAGAACCGTTTTGGCTACCTAATGGATTTGTCTTACTATGCTGATGGATATAGTTATGGTGATTATGGAACAGTAACCGGCAGTCTTGTGCCTGCTGAAGTTTTGACAACTCAAAAGGACAGCAGTGGTAATGATGTAATCGATCAGTACAACGACGTCAACAATCTATATCCTGATATTGTTAGAATCAAACTGAGCTCTCAAGCCATTGCGGACGAAGACGGCTATGTACCGCTCCATGTGTTCGTTCCGATTATGGAAGCAATTGCAGAAGGAAATGGAGATCAGGACGTTCTTATGAAGCTCGACTGGTCAACCCTGAAAGAGACCACTGAAGACGACCCGAGCTTTGAGCCGGAAGAACCGGTAGAGCAGTCCCCGGCTGTGGACTTCACCGATTCCGCCACTGGCGTAAAGGTCAGCGCCGACAGGGGCGTATTCGATGAGGGTGTGCAGATCGTGGTTTCGGAAATCACGCAGGGCGCTGACTATGACGTTGCGGTTGTCTCACTCAGCGACATAGGCAAGAAATTCAAGCTCTATGATGTAAAATTCCTGGATGCAGACGGCAATGAATTGGCCCCCAACGGAACGGTAAGCATCAGTTTCCCGATTGCGGCAGGCTATGATTTCGCTGATTTGGCAGTCTATCGTTTGGATGATGGCGGCAAGGTGCTGGTAAGAGGCACGGTGGAGAACGGCTATTACACGGTTATCACGAAGACCGCCGGAGCCTATGCGCTGGTGGAAAAAGGAAGCACCATCACCGATGCGGAGAATACGGAAAATGCAGGTAACAGCAATACCGACATTCCCCAGACCGGCGACAGCTCCAGCGTGGCGGTATATGCGTTGCTGGTCTTGGCCGCTGCTGGCATGATGAGCATGACCGTTATCATCCGGAAGCGCAGAACGGCAACATAAAATATTGCGCACCTTGTTTTGGGTGCTAAAGCGTATGGCCGGACTGCCTGCCGCCTGCCTGGCGGCGTTCGGCCATACGCCTAATAAGGAGATCTGCTTATGGTAAGCAACAGAAAGAAAGTCTTGTCCTTTGTGATTACCGCGCTGGGGCTGCTGGCGCTTTTCCTGATTGCCGTCAACACCGGCAGCCTGAAGGTAACGCCCCTGGAGCTGTTCAAAGGACTCTTTATCGAATACAATGAAAACGTGGCGACCATTTACGACCTGCGGTTTCCACGCATCTTCATCGCCCTCTTCGGCGGGGCGGCCATCGCCGTTTCCGGCGTGCTGCTGCAGGCTGTAATGAAAAACCCGCTGGCTGACCCGGGGATCATCGGCATCAGCTCCGGGGCAAGCCTGACGGCAGTGCTGATTACTGCCTTTGCGCCGACACTCTACTTTTTCACACCCCTGTTTGCCTTCTTGGGCGGAATGATTGCCTTCCTGCTGGTATATTCCCTTTCGTGGAAAGGCGGGCTTTCGCCCCTGCGTATTATTCTCGTCGGCGTAGCGATCAACGCCATGTTTACCGGTCTGATGAGCGCCTTCAACTCCGGCACGGGCAGCGCCTATACGGGAGCCGCCAGCATTGTCAACGCGAACATTACTATGAAGACCTGGGATGATTTTCAGACCTTGCTTTTGTATGTGGTGATTGGCTTGATTGCTTCGATCTTTGTGCTGGGCCAGTGCAACCTGCTGGCGCTGGAGGATAAAACGGCGAGGAGCCTGGGCGTGAACGTTACCCGCAGCCGGATCATCATTTCGGTGATCGCGGTGCTGCTGGTGAGTATTTCTACTGCCGTCATCGGCCCCATCAGCTTTTTGGGATTGATCGTCCCTCATATTGCAAGGCTGCTGGTAGGGAGCAATCATAAGGCGCTGGTTCCTTACACTATTCTGCTGGGCGCTTTTACTCTGCTGCTGGCGGATACGGTGGGGCGGACAATTGCTGCGCCTTATGAAATCAGTGCATCCATCGTTATGTCGGTGGTGGGCGGCCCGTTCTTTATCCTGCTGCTGAGGAGGTCGAGACAAAGCTATGGCCAGTAATATTTTTACCGTTAAGGACCTTTCCTTTGCTTACGGCAAACAGGTGGTATTAAAAAATCTGGATTTAGAGCTTCACGAAGGGAAAATAACGACACTGATCGGCGCCAACGGCTGCGGAAAGTCGACGCTCTTTAACCTTATGACCAAGAACCTGAAGCCGGATGAGGGAGAAATCTTCCTGCGGGAAGAAAGTATTACGAATTTAAGACTCAAAGATTTTGCCAAAGAGGTCTCTATCGTCCACCAGTACAACACCGCGCCGGTGGATCTGAGCGTAGAGAAACTGGTGGGGTACGGCCGTACACCCTACCACACGATGGGGCTTTCTCCTGATCCCAAAGAAGATGAGGAAAAAATCCGCTGGGCGTTAGAGATCACCCACACCTACAAACACAAGGACAAGCCGGTATCGGAGCTGTCCGGCGGCCAGAAACAGCGGGTGTGGATTGCCATGGCGCTGGCCCAGGATACCAGAGTATTATTCCTGGACGAACCTACAACCTATCTGGATATTCGCTATCAGCTGCAGATTTTGAAGCTGATCCGGCAGTTAAACCGGGAGTTCGGCATCACCATCATTATGGTGCTCCACGACATCAACCAGTCGCTGTATTACAGCGATGAGATTGTCGCAATGAAGAACGGCAGGATGATTGCCCACGGCCTGCCGGAGGAAATCCTCACCGGCGAGCTGGTTCAGGAAGTTTACGATGTGAATCTGGACATCCGGACGGTAGACGGCAAGCCATTCGTCATTCCGGTATAACGGACGCGCAAAAGGCGCGGGGAAGGGGATGCTTTCGTGAAGCTGAAGCGCACAACAGAAGATTATCTGAAAACCATATATATCCTCTCTAAAACAGGAGCGGTTCACGGCGCTGCGATTGCCGAACGGCTGGGCGTCTCACGGCCAACCGTTTCCGTTTCACTGAAAGCGCTGAAGCGGGAAGGCTATATCACCCAGGATGACAGTTCTGCCGTCCGGCTGACAGAAGCAGGCTTAGAAATAGCAAGAGCTACCTATGAACGGCACCAGACCTTTCAATCCCTTCTGGAAAACCTAGGCGTGGATGGGAAAACAGCGGCGGCAGACGCCTGCCTGATGGAGCACGCCGTCAGCCCGGAAAGCTATGAGGCCTTCAAAGAATTAGTAAAAAGAAAGAAGGCGGAAGACCATGAATAATGCAATGCAGTCCTTTTTCTACGGTTTGACGTCCATTGTATTTGTGGCAGCCATCGCGGCCGTGTGCTCCGGCGTCCGAGCAGCGATGAGAAAAATCATAAAGGGTGGAAAAAACCATGATGATTAACAAGCGGCTCATCGGCGCCGTGGCCGAGAGCAAAAAATATATCGCCGGGAACGTCGTATTGCAGTGGTGTTCCCTGGCGGCGAACATCGCCATGATGTTCAGCATTACAAACCTGTTTGCCGGTCTTTATTACGGCAGCACCAGTTCCTCCGCCCTGTGGACGACGGCGGCTGTGGTTTTACTGGCGCTCCTCATCCGGTTTTTCTGTACCACTGGGGCCAGCCGGATGAGCTATCTTTCCTCCAAAGCGGTCAAGAAAACCCTGCGGGAGAGGATTTACGAAAAGCTGCTGCGGCTGGGCGCTTCCTACAACGAACAGGTGAAAACCAGTGAAGTAGTCCAGGTAGCGGTAGAAGGCGTCGATCAGCTGGAAACCTACTTCGGAGCCTACCTGCCTCAGTTTTTCTACGCCATGCTGGCCCCGCTGACCCTGTTTGTGGTGCTCTGCTTTGTGAATGTACCGGCTGCCATTGTGCTGCTGGTCTGCGTGCCCCTCATTCCCATAGCCATTGCCGCGGTGCAGACCTGGGCAAAAAAGCTGCTTTCCAAATACTGGGGGCAGTACACCGCTCTGGGGGATACCTTCCTGGAAAATTTGCAGGGACTCACTACCCTCAAAATCTATCAGGCGGACGAGTTCAAAAACAAAGAGATGAACGTGGAGGCCGAGAAGTTCCGCAAAATCACCATGAAGGTGCTGACTATGCAGCTTAATTCCATCACCATCATGGACTTGATTGCCTACGGCGGGGCGGCGCTGGGGGTCATCATGGCGGTGACGCAGTATGCGAATAACCACGTCTCGCTGGCCGGCTGCCTGCTGATCATCCTGCTGGCGGCGGACTTTTTCCTCCCCATGCGGCAACTGGGTTCCTTCTTTCATATTGCCATGAACGGCATGGCGGCCAGCGACAAGATTTTCCGCCTGCTGGATCTCCCGGAACACAAACAGGATGTTTCCGAGAGCTTTCCATTACAACATGATATCGTCTGCTCCGGCCTGCGGTTTTCCTATGAGCCGGACCGGGAGATTCTACACGGTGTAAATATGGACTTTCCCCAGGGCAGCTTTACCGCCCTGGTGGGGGAAAGCGGCTGCGGGAAATCCACCATTGCCGCCATCCTCATGGGGCGGAACAAGGGCTATACCGGCTCGGTCACCGTCGGCGGCGTGGAGCTGAAGAATGTCAATGAAAATTCCCTCCTGCGCAATATCACCTATGTCAGCCATCAAAGTTATCTGTTCAAGGGCACGGTGCGGGACAACCTGCGGATGGGCAGACCGGGTGCTTCGGACGAAGAACTGTGGGCGGTGCTGGAACGGGTCAATCTCGCCAGATTCCTGAAAGCGGAGCAGGGCCTGGACACGCCGCTGCTTGAAAAGGCGGGAAACCTCTCGGGAGGGCAAGCTCAACGCCTTGCCCTGGCCCGGGCGCTGCTCCATGACAGCCCGGTGTATATTTTCGACGAGGCCACCTCCAACATCGATGTGGAAAGCGAAAACGACATCATGGAGGAAATTCATCGGCTGGCGAAAACCAAGACAGTAATACTCATTTCCCACCGTCTGGCAAACGTGGTGCAGGCGGACAACATCTATGTGTTGGACCGGGGAAACGTCGCGGAGAATGGCAGCCATGAGGAATTGCTGCAAAATCGCGGACTTTATGAAAAACTGTGGACTGCCCAGCAGGTTTTGGAAAATTATGGTAAGGACGGTGGCGCAAAATGAATAAAAGAAGCGGATTCAAAGTCATGGCCCGGCTGATTGGACTGGTGAAGCCCCTGACCGGATATATGCTCCTCGCCATTTTCATGGGGCTTATCGGTCACCTGTGCGCCGCTTTTATCACCATCTTCGGCGGCTACGCGGTGCTGGAGGTCCTGCGGTTCGATACACCCTTTCCCCTCGCCGTTCTGTTTGTCTGCATGGTGGTCTTTGCGGTCCTCCGCGGGCTGCTCCGCTATGCGGAACAGGCCTGCAACCACTTCATTGCCTTCAAGCTGCTGGCACTGATCCGGGATAAGGTGTTTCGGGCGCTGCGGCGGCTCTGTCCTGCCAAGCTGGAGGGGAGGGATAAGGGCGACTTAATCTCGGTGATTACTTCTGACATCGAGCTTTTGGAGGTATTCTACGCCCACACCATCTCCCCGGCGGCGATTGCGTTTCTGTTTAGCATTGTGCTGTGCCTGTTCATTGCCTCCTATCACTGGCTGCTGGCATTGATTGCACTGGTGGCATACCTGGTGGTGGGGATCGTCATTCCTCTGGCGACGTCCAGGCTCAGCGGGGATGACGGCATTCGATTTCGCACCAAATCGGGGGAGCTTTCCGGATTTGTGCTGGACAGCCTGCGGGGCCTTCCTGAAATCCTGCAGTATGGCCAGGGCAAGAAGCGGCTCGAACGAATGAATGAGAAAACCGATGCAATGGCAAAAGACGAAGAGCGCATGAAGCGCACCTCCGGCCGGAATTCGGCGGGGACCAATACCGTGGTGCTGGCCTTTGACCTTATCATGCTGTTTGCAAGCGCGATTCTGTGTCGAAGCGGTGCTGTGGGATTTGACGGGGTGCTGATTCCCACCATCGCTCTCTTTTCTTCCTTCGGCCCGGTAATTGCGCTGGCGGCGCTGGGCAGCACTTTACAGAACACCTTTGCGGCGGGCAACCGGGTATTGGATATTCTGGACGAAACCCCTGCGGTGGAGGAACTCACCGGAAAACCGGAAATCACCTTTACGGGCGCCGCGGCGGAGAACGTCACCTTTTCCTACGGGAAGGAAACCATCCTTTCCGACGTATCGGTGGTGATACCGGAACACAGCGTGGTCGGCATCGTGGGGCGCAGCGGCAGCGGAAAATCCACATTGTTAAAGCTTTTCATGCGGTTCTGGGATGTACAGAAGGGCAATGTGAGGCTTTCCGGCATAAGGGTGGCGGATATCAACACCAAAAACCTGCGGGAGATGGAGAGCTTCGTTACTCAGGAAACCCACCTGTTCCACGACAGCATCAAAAACAATCTGCGGATTGCCAAACTGGACGCTGACGATGCGGAAATAGAGGCTGCCTGCAAAAAGGCGTCGGTGCATGATTTCATTATGACTCTCCCAAAAGGATATGACACTCCGGTGGGCGAGCTGGGGGACACCCTTTCCGGTGGGGAACGGCAGCGGCTGGGACTGGCAAGGGCTTTCCTGCACGGCGCTCCCTTTTTACTGCTGGACGAACCTACCAGCAACCTGGACAGCCTGAATGAAGCGGTGATCTTAAAATCTCTCCGCGAAGAACGGGAGGGCAAAACGGTGGTGCTGGTTTCCCACCGCCAGTCTACCATGCGCATTGCCGACACCGTCTATTCCGTAGAGCAGGGGAGAATGAGTTAAAGAAAGAGGTACATAGATGAAACTGAAACGATTGATATTTTTGATATTGGGCTTTATCAGCTTGGGGCTGGGCTGCGTAGGAGTGGTGCTTCCCATTCTGCCTACCGTTCCCTTTTTTCTTGTGACGGTGTTCTGCTTTGCAAATTCCTCTCAGAAGCTGCACGACTGGTTTGTGAGCACCAAGCTTTACAAAAAGCACCTGGAGTCCTTTGTAAAGAAAAAGGGAATGACGGTGCAGACCAAGCTGGGCATCATCATCCCGGTGACGCTGGTAATGGGGATCGGCTTTTTTATGATGATGCGGGCAAATGTGCTTGTGCCAAGCATCATTCTGGCCATCGTCTGGGTTTGCCATATTATCTATTTTGTATTCGGAGTCAAGACGATCCGAAATGGCAAGCGGAAAGAGGATCTTTCAATTTAACTTGTATCACGGGTGGAATTTAGGCACTGGCTTTTACACGGTCAGATAAGACGTTCCACAAAAGCAAGCTTTCCCATAGATGAAGCGGCGGCCTTTCCGTATAGGGATTGGTGCTGCAAATGCAAGGGGAAACGCGTCAGTTTCCGTCAAGGGGGATTGAACCATTTGCAGTTTACATGGAGTATTGCTTCGCATGAACCGGAGTATACAGGCAAGAGGAAAAATGGGTGATTTTTGAAATCAGACTGATATCGCGCGGCTTTAACCTGCACAAACACCATTTGAAAAAGCCTGCTGGACGAATTGCAGCTTAAATTGAGATATCAGAAAAACGCCGCGGTGCTGAAGCTACGGATATAACGACTGTAAATCCTCTGCCAGAATCCGACGAGGATCCTGCAGGCGTCATAGAGGAAGAGCATGCTGTTACCAAAGGGCGTGTGATGTGGAGCGCCAATACGCTTGACAAAAATTCGGGAATTTTGACGCCGCTTCCCGCAGGAAAGTATTTGATTGTCTTATATCAAGACGGCGGGTTCCTTCCTCTGGTGTAACACCAAATTACTATTACTTCAAATAACTGAGAATGAAAGAGACGGCAGTTTACGCAGTTTCTTTCATTGATTGTTTGTAAAATGGCAAAAAATAATGTATAATATCTGCAGCTTTTAAACAATCCATAAGGAGGCCGCAGATGATTATGAGAAAAACAGTTTTGTTGTCTTTGTGCGGTGCATTGCTGCTGGTTTTGCTCCGTCCATTCCACGCCAGCGCAGAAGAATATCCCATTACTTTAAGTGTCTCTGTCAAAAACGATGGTTCTGTTCAAATCAAGGCAGAGGGAGATAAAACTGTTACACATCGGGCTGTGATTAGTATTTACCGTGAAGGGGACATAATAGATTTATCGCTGCCAGAGAACGAACAAACTGCACCGATTACCGGGTATGACCTGCTGGGAATAATGCTGGATGATGAAGGTGCTTTTTATCCCAACTCAGGGGAGGCCTATACACGCAAATTTTATCAGGAAATGGAATCCTGGTGGAGATTTAGACTAGACGTTTTGACGGACGGCCCAAATTCGCCGTTAAAACCGGGAAAATACTTTGCCGTTGCAATTTATCATGGAGAAGTCGACCCGGATCGTTTTCTTTCAGAACCGGTTGCGTTTGAAATGGGCGATTGGGAACGAAGCCTGAAGGTGGAACAGGAAGAAAACGGCTCCTTCGCGTTTGAAACGAAGGGCTTCTTTGGCGGATGCTGTTCCGTAAGAGTCTACCTCCAGGGGAAGGAATGCGATCCGACAACGAATAAAGGATCTGTCCTTTCCTGGCCGATCGACTTCACGCTGGAATCCAGAAAAACCTATCCTGAAGGCTGCGGGAAAGACGTCGGCTATCATGATTTAAGTGCCTTAAAAGGGGGTATCCCGACACGGCCTCTGAAAAGCGGGAACTATTATGCGATTGTGGTAGACGAGGAAAAAGATCAGGTCCTGACTGATCCCGTAGCGTTTGAAGTCTCTGGCGAAGAGGAACCATCGCCTGCTCCCTCTTCAGCCGCGACTCCCACGAAGGCGCCGATAACGGAACCGTCTGCGGAACCGGCGGATCAAGAAAATAGCACGAACGGTAATCTCATCCTCTCTCTCTGCATCGGCGCAGCGGTGCTGGTTGTTGTGATTGTGGTCATTGTCTTTGCTGTAAAGCGGAAGAGAAAATAACGGCCGGATTGTTTCCCGAAATGTTCCCCCCCCCAAGGCAAAAAGCTTTGGGGGATTTTCATTGTCAAAAACGTGAGGATCGGCAGAATACATACTATTTTTCGAAACATTTCCAAAACATATTGAAAAACCTCATAACGTTTGTTCAGAGCAATGCTCGTCATACGGAAGGTCTCAAAGTGCGACACACCTATGCGGCGTTTCTTTGCGTAAGAGCATAGCTCGCAAGGTGCTATCCAACGCGCTTGGGGATGCGAAAAGCATCCTTTTCCGTTGACATTGAAGTGACGCCGGAAAAACCATATGCTGCCGCGAAGGATGTTCGCTTTCCTGAGAAGCCTGCAAGCAAGATCTGATGCTTTCATAAAAGTGGGCATGGAAAGGCAGAAAAACCTGACCTTAAAATATCATAAAGACGGATGTTCTACTGGGAGGGATCTTTTTATCGTCCCATTTTTATCTGCAATGGGGGCAGCCCGGCTCTTTACGGCATGTCCGGACCGCTATTTTACATATATATTCCTGATTGCAATTGCGATATATAAACCAAGCTCTCTTATGGGAGAGGGCGATATCGTGTCAGGTCTGAATGCGTTTTTGTGGGATGCTATTCAAGCGCGATATCCGGTCTTTTTCATCAGGAGAGATTTGCATGCCATGCAGCCCTTGTTTTTTCGCATACGCTCGGCTGGCATGGCTGTGAAACAATGTCATGTATGGCAAAATGAATAAATATACATAAAACAGAAGAATTATACAGAAAGAAACAGAGAGGATGGTTTCGGCTATTATGAAAAAGTCGGCCGTCCTCTTTGATTTTTAGAAAAAACGTGCTATACTACTATGTTGAAATTCTATATCATTCCCACAGTTCGCGCAGCTTGCGAGGAGGGGAAAAGTGACCTGATTCGTCAACGGACATTTTTAGCGATTTCTGCATTGAAACGGAATATGCGTGTTGACGAATTTTTGTCCTATAAGAACTGTATCAAATTCGCAGAAAGGGAGGGTTTTGCTATGGATCATTTCGAATTGGTTGCCCCTTATACGCCGACCGGAGACCAGCCGGAAGCGATCGCAAAACTTACGGAGGGCGTCGAAAGTGGTTTGAAAGAGCAGGTCTTATTGGGCGTTACGGGTTCAGGTAAAACCTTCACGATGGCGAACGTCATCGCCAATGTCAACCGGCCGACACTGGTGCTGGCGCATAATAAAACGCTCGCCGCGCAGCTCTGCTCGGAATTTCGGGAATTCTTCCCTAATAATGCAGTAGAATTTTTTATCTCCTATTATGATTACTATCAGCCGGAAGCGTATATCGCCGCATCTGATACGTATATCGAAAAGGATTCCAGCATCAACGATGAAATCGACCGGCTGCGCCACTCCGCGACGGCAGCGCTTTTTGAACGGCGCGACGTCATCATTGTTTCAAGCGTCTCCTGTATTTATGGATTAGGCGATCCGGAGGATTATACAAATCTAATGCTTTCACTGCGTCCGGGAATGCATATGGAAATCCGTCAGGCGGCGGCAAAGCTTGTTTCCATGAATTATACCAGCGACAACAGCGATTTTTCCTCCAGAGGCGTTTTCCGGATCAACGGGGACACGCTGAGCATCCGCCCGGCCGATCGGAACGATACGATTATCAGAGTCGAATTTTTTGGAGATGAAATCGACCGGATCACGGAATGTGACGCCGTTAATTACAAGGCGCGAGCCACTCTGTCTCATGCGGCAATCTTCCCGGCCTCTCACTATGCGACGACGGACGCGAAAATGGAACGCGCTGTCGACAGCATTTTGGCTGAGATGGAAGAACGCGTGCAGTATTTTAAGGATCAGGGGAAGCTTTTGGAAGCGTACCGCCTGGAGCAGCGCACGCGGTACGACATGGAGCTTTTACGGGAAACGAAGTCCTGCAGCGGCATAGAAAATTATTCCAGGCATATCAGCGGACGGGCGCCGGGAAGCGCGCCATATACGCTGATGGATTATTTTCCGAAAGACTTTCTGATGTTTATCGATGAATCCCACGCGACGATTCCTCAGGTACGCGCAATGTACAACGGAGACAGAGCGCGCAAGGAATCTCTTGTGGAGTACGGCTTCCGGCTTCCTTCCGCGCTGGACAACCGTCCATTGAAATTCGACGAGTTTGAGGAACGGATCCATCAGGTCATTTATGTCAGCGCCACGCCCGCAAAATACGAACGCGAAAGAGCCTCGGAAATTGTGGAACAGGTCATCCGTCCCACTGGCCTGATCGATCCGGAAATTATTGTGCGTCCGGTAGAGGGGCAGATTGACGATCTGATCGGAGAAATCCGACAGATCACCGCCAAGGGGCAGCGCGTCCTGGTTACGACGCTTACTAAGAAAATGGCGGAAAGTCTTACTGAGTATCTCGGAAACGTGGGAATTCGCGTCAGATACTTGCATTCCGACATTAAATCTATTGAAAGAATGGAAATTATAAAGGATTTGCGGACCGGTGTGTTCGATGTTCTGGTGGGCATCAATCTGCTCCGCGAAGGACTGGATCTTCCCGAGGTTTCTCTCGTGGCGATCCTGGATGCGGATAAGGCGGGCTTCCTCCGCAGTGAAACCTCTCTGATCCAGACGATCGGAAGGGCTGCAAGAAACGTGGAGGGCCGCGTCATTATGTATGCCGACGAGATAACGGAATCCATGCAGTATGCCATCGAGGAAACGAACAGAAGGCGCAGACTGCAGAGTGAATACAACAGGCAGCATCATATTACGCCCAAAACAATCGTGAAGAGCGTACGGGAAGTGATCGACTCGACACGGCTTCGGGAGAATACAAATTCGGATGTGGTAGGGGAAATTGCAAGCGGCGGCATTACAAAGAACGGCGGCAGACTTTCATCGAAAGCGCCGAAAACGAAGCTTGATATGGTAATGGAGCTTACGGAAGAGGAACAGAATATGCCGATCGACACGCTGATCGAGACGCTGACGCTTCGCATGGCGGAAGCGGCCGGAGAGCTCCGATATGAGGACGCCGCAAAAATACGCGACACAATCAAAAAACTAAAATTGATACAATAGAAGAAGTGAGAGCAATGAAACAAGAGTATATTACGGTACATGGCGCGAGAGAAAACAATTTAAAGAACATCGACGTAAAAATTCCGAGGGACAAGCTGGTGGTGCTGACCGGCCTCAGCGGCTCCGGCAAATCCTCCCTGGCCTTTGAAACGATTTATGCCGAGGGACAGCGGCGCTATATGGAATCGCTTTCCTCCTATGCCAGAATGTTTATCGGTCAGATGGAAAAGCCGGATGTAGACAGGATTGACGGCCTGTCTCCCGCCATATCGATCGATCAGAAAACGACCTCCAAGAATCCGCGTTCCACGGTCGGTACGGTTACGGAAATCTACGACTATCTCAGGCTTCTGTACGCGAGAACGGGAGAGCCGCACTGCCCGAAGTGCGGAAAGAAAATCTATACGCAGACGATCGATCAGATGACGGATCACATTTTACACCTGCCGGAAGGCAGCAGAATCCAGCTGATGGCTCCGGTCGTAAGGGGGCGTAAGGGCGAATATACGCGCCTGATTGAGACGCTTCGCAAGAAAGGGTATTCCAGGGTACGGATCGACGGCGAGCTTTACGGACTGGACGAAGAAATTACGCTTGACCGCTATAAAATCCACCATATCGACGTTGTTGTAGACCGGCTTGTGATGCGGGACGGACTGCAGGGACGGATCAGCGATTCCCTGGAGATCGTGCTGACGCTTGCTTCCGGACTTGCCCTTGTCAACGTGGCGGAGCCGGACGGGAAAGACGCGTACGATCTGATGTTCAGCAGCAATTACGCCTGTCCGGAATGCGGGATCAGCCTGCCGGAGGTCAGCCCGAAGCTGTTTTCCTTCAACAGCCCGATGGGAGCCTGCCCGAAATGCGCGGGACTCGGAAAAATCCAGCAGTTTGATAAAGCGTATTTTGCAGGGCGGATCGGACACAGGACATTCTACGATCTCGGCATGGCGATGCTTTTGGATTATACGATCGCGCAGCGCCTGGCACTGATCGAAAAGATCAGCAAACGGTACGGATTCGATATGAATCAGGAATTTGCAGAATACCCCGATTCTGTAAAAGAGCTCATTATCTCTGGCGACGGAGGGGAGTACCGCGGCCTGATCGCATCGCTGGAAGACCGGTATGAGCGCAAAATGCAGGGGAGCTTTGAAACGTATCCGCTGGAATATTATATGACGGAGTGCGTCTGCCCGCAGTGCGGCGGAAAACGTCTCAATGATAACGCGCTTTCCTTTACGGTGGGAGATCTGAGCATTTCCGATTTTACGCAGATGTCTGTGGAAAATGCGCTCAAGTTTATAAGCGGCCTGCAGCTTTCGGAAGAAAAAACGATGATTGCGGAATCGATTCTGAAAGAGCTGAAGGGACGGCTCGGCTTTCTGGAAAATGTCGGCCTCGGCTATCTGACGCTGGCGCGTTCCTCCGGCACGCTTTCCGGCGGCGAATCCCAGCGGATCCGGCTTGCCACGCAGATCGGTGCAGGTCTGATGGGTGTCCTTTATATTCTGGATGAACCGAGCATCGGCCTGCATCAAAGGGACAACGACAAGCTTCTGGCTGCGCTCAAGGGCCTGCGGGATCTTGGAAACACCCTGATCGTCGTTGAACACGACGAAGATACGATGCGCCAGGCGGACTATATCGTTGATATCGGCCCGGCCGCCGGCGTACACGGAGGGGAACTTATTGCGGCCGGGACACCGGAGGAGATCATGCGCTGCGAGGCGTCCATTACAGGCCGTTATCTATCCGGGAAAATGAAGATCGACGTACCGGAAAAGCGGCGGGAGGGAAACGGCCATAAGCTGTCGCTCAAAGGCGCCAGCATTAACAATTTGAAAAACATCGACGTAGATTTCCCGCTCGGAACGTTCATCTGTGTGACAGGCGTTTCCGGCTCGGGAAAGAGCTCTCTTGTCAATCAGGTGCTCTGCAAGGCAATGACGGAAGATTATAATTTGGATGGAACGTATCGGGAGCTCATCGGAAAGGAAAACGTCGATAAGCTGATTTGCATCGACCAGTCGCCGATCGGCAGGACGCCGCGCTCAAATCCGGCGACCTATGTAGGCGTTTTCACGGCGATCCGGGAATTGTTCGCGCTTGTTCCGGAAAGCAGAGCCAGAGGCTATAAGAGCGGCAGATTCAGCTTCAATACAAAAGGCGGCAGATGCGAAGCCTGCGACGGCGACGGAATCAAAAAAATCGAAATGCATTTTCTGCCTGACGTTTACGTTCCCTGCGAGGTCTGCAAAGGAAAGCGGTATAACAGAGAGACTTTGGAAATAAGATATAAGGGAAAAAACATCGCCGACGTCCTCGACATGACGGTGGACGACGCGGTGGAGTTCTTTCGGGATCTTCCTGCGGTGCGCAGGAAAATCGACACGCTGCAGGAGGTCGGACTGGGATATATTAAACTCGGGCAGCCGTCTACGACGCTTTCCGGCGGAGAGGCGCAGCGCGTCAAACTGGCGACCGAGCTTTCCAAGGTCAGTACAGGGAAAACGTTTTATGTGCTCGATGAGCCTACGACGGGACTGCATACGCATGACGTCAAGAAGCTGATTGAAATTCTGCAGAAGCTGACTGATGCCGGAAATACGGTAGTCGTAATAGAACATAATCTTGAATTGATTAAATGTGCAGATTATATTATAGATATGGGCCCGGAAGGCGGCAGCGGAGGCGGGAGCGTCGTCTGCGCCGGAAAACCGGAGGAAATCGCCGCGTGCGGCGCATCTTATACGGGAAGATATTTGAAAGGACTGATAAAATGAACGGAGAATTATGCAGCGTATGTCACAAGCGGATTGCAACCGTGTTTATAACGCAGATCGATAATACGGGGAAGCAGGTCAACCGCGGCCTGTGCCTTGTCTGCGCGAAAAAAATGAAGCTTCCGCAGGTAACGCAGTTTTTGGATAAAATGGGAATTTCGGATGAAGATCTGGAAACCATGACGGACGGGATGGAAGCGCTGATCGACAATATGAACCAGGACGGCAGCGGCGACGAGCCGGAGGGCTCCGGAGAAGACGGCGCTCTGATCGGGAATGCCGAGGAGAAACCGTCCGGAACGAACACCCCGAATCTTTTCAAGCTCTTTGGCAGCATGGGAGGCTCTCTGCAGCCGCCGGACGAATTTTTCGGCGGACGCCAGAATCCTCCGGAGGAGCAGCTCCGGAACAACGGAAAATCCGGGCAGCAAAAAAAAGAAAAGCCGCAATATAAATTTTTGTCTCTGTACAGCGTAGATCTGACGGAGCGTGCGGCGCTGGGCGGCATCGACAACATTGTGGGAAGAGAACGTGAAATTGAGCGAATCATACAGATCCTGAACAGACGAACGAAAAACAATCCGGTTCTGATCGGAGAAGCAGGCGTCGGAAAAACCGCGATCGCAGAAGGACTTGCGCTCCGCATCAGCCGCGGAGAAGCGCCCGAGAAGCTGCTGGACAAAAGAATTCATCTTCTGGATCTTACTGCAATGGTGGCGGGAACGCAGTTCCGCGGACAATTTGAGGGCCGGATGAAAGGGCTGATCGACGAGGTCAAAAAAGCAGGGAACATCATCCTTGTGATCGATGAGGTCCATAACATTATGGGCGCCGGAGAGGCCGAGGGCTCCATGAATGCCGCGAACATCCTGAAGCCTGCGCTTTCCAGAGGCGAAATCCAGGTGATCGGCGCTACGACGCTGAAGGAATACCGGAAGTTTATCGAAAAAGACAGCGCCCTGGAGCGGCGCTTCCAGCCGGTGTTTGTCAACGAACCGTCCGTGCAGGAAACGATCGACATTTTAAAAGGCATTAAAGTGCATTATGAGGTATATCATAAAGTCCGCATGAGCGACGCTGTGATCGAGGATGCCGTAAAAATGTCGGAACGGTATATTACGGACCGATTTTTGCCCGATAAAGCGATCGACGTGATCGACGAGGCCGCGTCGCGCGCAAATCTGCGCAACAAGACGCTTCCGCTTATCGCGGCGAAGAAGAAGGAGGTAGCGGCACAGAACGAGAAAATTAATGAATTAGAAGCCAGGGAATATAAAACGGATGAGGAGCGGATGGAAGCGTTTAAAGAGATTGCGGAAGCCAAAAGCGCTCTGGCGCTGCAGCAGTCCCAGCTTGCGGAGCTCGAACAGAAGCAATATATCGACCTGACGTACGAGGATGTCGCTAAGGTGATCGAAACCTGGACTGGAATCCCGCTGCAGCGCGTAAGCGAGGATGAGGCGCGGAAGCTGCTGCTGCTGGAGGACCGCCTGAAGGAACACGTAATTGGGCAGGACGAGGCGATTTCCACGCTTTCTAAGGCAATTCGGAGAAACCGCTCCGGTTTCCGCAATCATTTCAAGCCGGCTTCTTTTATTTTCGTAGGACCGACAGGCGTCGGAAAGACGGAGCTCGTAAAGCAGCTGACGATCGAGCTGTTCGGAACAGAAGACGCGCTGATTCGGCTTGATATGTCGGAGTATATGGAAAAGCACACGGTATCGAAGATGATCGGTTCCCCTCCGGGATACATCGGGTACGACGAGGCGGGGCAGCTTACAGAGCGCGTCAGAAGACGTCCTTATTCTGTCATTCTGTTTGATGAAATAGAAAAAGCGCATCCCGACGTGTTCAATATGCTTCTGCAGATCCTGGACGACGGAAGGCTTACGGACAGCCAGGGACGTACGGTGAATTTTGAAAATACCGTTATCATCATGACGTCCAATGCCGGAAACTCCATCCGGGCAAACAGGATCGGATTCAGCGCCGACGGAAGAGAGGATGCCGAGGAACATGCGAAAGACGCGCTGAAGGCGATCTTCCGCCCGGAATTTCTTAATAGGGTTGACGAAATTATCGTATTTAACAGTCTCTCAGGCGAAGACCTCCAGAAGATTGCAAAAATCATGATGCAGGAGATCTTTTCCGAATGCCGCGACAAAGGAATCACCCTGGAGGTTTCCGACGCCGTTTATCATTATCTTGCAGAAAACGGGTATAATGAGAAGTACGGCGCGCGGCCGCTTCGCCATCTCATTCAGAAAAAAATCGAGGATGAACTTTCCGAGCTGTTCTTAATGGGAAAATTCCGCGAGGGAAGCCGCGTGAAAGCTGAGATTGACGATAAGGGTGAGGTTGTACTGCAGTGATCCCTGTGAACGACATGAACGAAAGAAAGTATGCCGAAGAAACGCTGGCGGCCGTCAAACGGTGTATCGACAAGGAACTGGCGCATTTGAAGCTCCGCAGAGAGAATATCCTGGAGGAACGGAAATATTTCAGTGATTATTTTAACGAACTGAAGGAAGACGAGAAGAAGGACCTCCTGGATAACGAGCTGCTTGATACGAACGCGTACGTTTATTCGCTCCAGCTTCTTACCAGACTCGGAAAGCAGCTGAAGGAGCCGTATTTTGCCGGATTTGTCTTTGAGGAAGATGCGGAGGAGGCGGAAGCGGAGCGCTATTATCTAAGCATCCATACGCTGCGGGATCCCGAAACGGGCGCAATTCTTACGACCGATTGGCGCGCGCCGATCGCATCCCTTTATTATGAATCGGAACCGGGCGCGGCCTCCTTTACGGCGCCGGCCGGAAAAATAACGGGAACCTTGCGGAACAAAAGGCGGTATGTTTTTCAGGACGGCAGGCTTGTAAACTATTCCGATATCGGCATGCCGTCCGATGACGAAGTGCTGTGCGAGGCGCTGCGCCGCAATACCGATACTCATATGAAAACAATCCTGCAGACGCTCCAGAAAGAGCAGTATAAAATTGTGCGGGATTATATCGAGGGGGTATCCGTGATCCAGGGCTGCGCCGGCAGCGGAAAATCCTCCATCGCGCTGCACAAGGCGGCATATGTTCTGTATACCTTCCGAGACAGGCTGAAAGACAGCGCGATGACGATCCTGTCGCCAAACAGCATTTTCTCGGAATATATTTCTTCTGTTTTGCCGGATTTGGGAGAGGAAAATGTAGAACGGATTCTGCCGGAGGACGTGATCCGAGACGTACTGAAAGACGTAGAGGGATACCGCTTTACCGACCGTCTTACGCAGCAGGAGCTGATCTGCACCGAAGCGGAAGAAAGCGCAGGCTGCAAACGCCTTGCTTCCTTTAAGGCGACGATGCGATTCCGCGAATACGTAACGGAATATATCGGATTCCTGAGAGGCAACATCTTTCAGCCGGAGGATCTGTATCTGGATGAGGAATTGGGCACGAAGGTGGAGGCCGAGGTTTTAAAAGAGCTGTTTTATTCGCAATATTCCGATCTTCCGATCATGAGCCGGACCGCGGCGATCGCAAAGCAGATCGGAGAACGATATGCCATCCGGAACCAGGAAACGCTTGAAAAACTCCGGCTGGAATTGAATTATATGATGGTTTCTTTATCGGTTCCGGCGCTTTACCGGATGATGTACGTGCAGTATCCTGAAATCGCGGATTACGCGCCGGCCCAGGACTCCTGGGAGGACGGCTGCGCTGTCGCGATTCTGTATCTGGCGCTGTACGAACCGGAAACGGCGGGAAGGAAATTTTACCTGATCGCCGACGAGGCGCAGGATTTTACGCCCGTTTTTCTGGAGCTGCTGAGCCGCGCCTATAAAGGGGCCAATATGCTGTTTGTCGGAGACGTCAATCAGAAGGTTTTCGGAAATGAGGGAAATTATGAGGCGGATATCCGGAAGATCATCCGGCGCCGTCCCTTCCGCACCTATCGGCTCGATACCAATTATCGTTCTACGAAGCAGATTGCAGAATATGGGGCGCGCTATCTGCCCTCTGGAGATGCGATCCGGTGCGTCCGGGAAGGGGAGCCTCCGACGGAGCTGAAGGCCGATACGCCGGAGCATGCCGGCGCGGCGGCGAAAAATTATATTTTGCAGATGGTACAGAAGGGCTACCGGAATATAGCGGTCATTTGCCGCAGCGCGGCGGAGGCGTCTTTGCTGGAGCGCGCAATCGGGCTGGAATACTCCGTATCGTCTAAAATCAATTTCCGTGTGCTTCCTTTATACCTTGCGAAAGGGCTGGAATATGACTGCGCGGCTTTATGGGATATTCCCGATGAACTGATGTACACGGCCTGCACGAGAGCCATGCACGAGCTGCTTGTTATTAAGAAGGGATGAGCGTTTTTGAGTTATTCCTCTGATCTGAAAAAACGTCTTATGTCGTCGGAGCTTCGAGCAAAGTGCTGCGCGTCCGCAGAGCTGTGCGCGGCGCTCCTGATAAACGGCAGCACCGTTTTTACCTCCTCAGAGAAAAACGAAATTCGTAGAATCAATGCACTGGCACAGAAAAGCGGAGGAAAATCGTTTCAAAGAAGAATTTTCATCAGAATCAGGAAAGATGGAGGCCTGCTGTGGGGAATGGAAATCGATTCGTCCCGGGTGGCTGATCCGGAGAATCTCCTCGGAAACGACTGCTGCTGCGCGGCCTTTTTAAGAGGCTGTTTTCTTCGGAGCGGCTACATAACGTCCCCGGACAGGCCGGCGCGCGTCGATATTGCGTTTAAAGATGAGCGCGCTCTCCAGATTTGCCGGCACGCCCTGGATCGGTTAAAGATTCGATATCATTTGTCGGTGCGAAACGGGAAAAAGCTCATATATATAAAAAATGCCGCGGCCGTTTCGGATTTCCTCGTGCGAATCGGCGCCGTCGGGGCAATGCTGGAATTTGAAAACAGCAGGATCATAAAAAACTATAAAAACGAGGTGAACCGGGTTACAAACTGCGACAACGCCAATCTTGACAAAACCGTAAGCGCGGCGATGCGTCAGAAAACGCTGTTTCAGAAGTTTATGAAAACTGCGGCTTTTGAAGCGCTGCCGGAACAGCTGAAAGAAATCGCGCGCCTGAGAGTCGAGTACGATTCTCTGAGCTTGAAGGAGCTGGGCGCGCTTCTCACACCCGCCCTTGGAAAATCCGGCGTAGCGCACCGTCTGAAGAAAATCGAAGATCTTGCAAAGCGTGTTCAATAGATATCGCAAAAATATTTTACCGATTTATTTCCCGGAAACGTTCATTTCCCGGGAAATAATTGTATGATGTCCGCATACACGGAAAGAATCCGTGAGGACCGCGTAACAACGAAGGAGGACATCACCATGAAGTTTGAACTGGCAAGGAGCGGCAATCTGCTCATTGTGCAGGTTGCCGGAGAACTCGACCACCATTTTGCAGATGAAATCAGAATGAGAATCGATGCGGAGATCATGAAGCCGCCGGTAAGAAATATATTGTTCGATTTTAATCGATTATCCTTTATGGACAGTTCCGGAATCGGGATGATCATGGGACGGTATAAAAAAATCAAAGCGCTGGGCGGAAAGGCATGGATTATCTGCAATAATCCGAATGCTACAAGAATTCTGGAAATGTCCGGAGTTTTTAAATTCATTGAGAAATGCCGAGACGTGCATGACGCTGTATAACGGAAAGGACTGAGATATCATGAACGAAAATGCATACAAAAACAACAAAACGGAAATAAACAGGCTTACCGTGGAATTCTGCGCCAGGTCCTGCAACGAAAGTCTGGCCAGGTCCATTGTCAGCGCTATGGCGGTTCAGATCGATCCTACGCTTGACGAGCTTTCCGACATCGTTACCGCTGTGAGCGAGGCCGTGACGAACAGTATCATCCACGGCTACGGTAAGAGCGGCAGGTCGAGGGATCAATGCCTGATTCGGATGGAATGCCTGCTCTACCGGGATGCCATCGAGGTAACTGTAACGGATCAGGGCTGTGGGATAGAAGATATACAGAAAGCGAGAGAACCTCTGTATACCTCTTCTCCGGAAATGGAACGTTCCGGAATGGGCTTTACGATCATGGAATCGTTTACCGATCATTTCAGCGTGGAATCGGAAGTAGGAAAGGGTACGGTCATCACGCTTTATAAAATTTTCCGCTCTGTCGGCGCAGCGGAGGACGGTGGTGATCATCTGTGCGAAAGTACGACGACGCTGCCGTAAAGGAACTGATCAGAACGGTTCAGAGCGGCAGTGACGCAGAAAGCAACGCAGCACAGAAGGAAGTATATGAAGACAACATCGGACTGGTATGGAGCGTAGTGAAAAGATACATGAACAAGGGGACGGAGGCGGACGATCTGTTTCAGATCGGATCGATCGGGCTGATCAAGGCAATCCGAAATTTCGATCTGAATTATGACGTTTGCTTTTCGACCTACGCCGTCCCGATGATCGCCGGCGAGATCCGGCGCCATCTCCGGGACGAGGGACCGATCAAGGTGTCGCGCTCCGTAAAGGAACTTGGCTTTAAAATCAAGGCATACGTAGAAGAATCGGAAAGAAAATATTTTAAAGAGCCGCCTATTTCAGAGATCGCCGAAGCTCTGAACGTCGAGCGGGAGGATATCATTATGGCGATCGAAGCGTCGCGGACTCCGGAATCCATTTATGCGGCGGTCGACGAAAGCGCTCCGAACCCGGAATATCTGATAGACAAGCTTACGGGATCTGAAAGCGAAGAAACTACGGGATACGACAGGCTTTTAGATCGAATTTCCCTCGAAAAGGCAATGGAAGAGCTTGATGAGCAGGAAAAAACAATTATCAAGCTGCGGTATTACAGCGATCTGACGCAGGCGAAAATTGCGGAACGCCTGGGCATCTCACAGGTGCAGGTCTCGCGGATGGAAAAGAAAATTTTGATCAAGATGCGCAAGAAGCTCAGCGCCCTGTAAAAATATGCATAAAAACATTCAGATACGAAACAATATCTCCGTAACGGAAAATCAACGGAGGGATTGTAAGTTATGAGTGACCATTTAAATAAACTTACGAAAGAAAAATATGGAGAAATGTCGGATCGATACTCAAAAAAGTCCGGCATTGTCAAGAATTGCGCTATGGCGTTTGTTTTTGGCGGAATCATCTGCATGATTGCCCAGGCGTATTACGATATCCTGATGAGCAAGGCCGCGGCTTCCGTGTTCGGAACGATCAGCGAAGAAAACGGGAAAGCGCTTACCGTCATGTTTATGGTTTTTCTCGGCGTCCTGCTGACGGCGCTGAATGTCTACGATGAAATCGGCAGCATTGCAGGCGCGGGGACGATCGTGCCGATCACAGGCTTTGCGAACTCGATCACGTCGCCTGCAATGGAATATAGAAGCGAGGGTTTTATCCTGGGCGTCGGAGCACAGATGTTCCAGGTGGCCGGCCCCGTAATTGTATACGGAACCACGGCGTCCGTAATCGCAGGCTTTATCTATTATTTGATCAAATAAGAGGGGAGAGAGTACGTATGTCTATCAAACAGGGAAAACAGACATATATCAATGACCGTAAGGTGTATATCAAGGAAACCGCGGCAATCGTCGGCCCGCGAGAGAAGGCCGGCCCGCTCGGCGAGTATTTCGACGAAGTACAGCAAGAGGACTACGACGAGAAAACGTGGGAAAAAGCGGAAGCGAAATTTGCAAATGCCGCATTTCAAAAACTGATGCGCAAGATCGATAAAAAAAGCGATGACATCGACTGCATTCTGGCCGGTGACCTGATGAACCAATGTATTGCCTCCTCGCTCGGCCTGCGGGATTCCGGTATTCCGTATCTCGGATTGTTCGGAGCCTGCTCAACAATCGCCGAAGGCATGACTACGGCTTCGCTTCTGATCAACAGCGGAGGAATGAACCATGTGATCTGCATGGCGTCGAGCAATTTCTGTTCGGCGGAGAAAACGTTTCGAATGCCCGTGGAGCAGGGAGGACAGCGTCCTCCTACGGCACAGTGGACGGTAACCGCTTCCGGAGCTCTTCTCATCTCCTCAGAGCCGGGAGGTCCGCTCATTACATCGGTGACGATCGGAAAAATTACAGACTATGATATTACCGATTCCAACAATATGGGCGCGGCGATGGCGCCGGCCGCCGCCGATACGATCCTGGCTCATCTTTCTGATTTAGGTCTCGACGCAAACTATTATGATGCAATCGTGACCGGGGACTTGGGACTGACCGGAAGCGGAATCCTGCGGGAGCTTATGGATCTGCATGGCTGCAGTCTGTATCGGACGGAGGAGGATCGTTTTATCCATCAGGACTGCGGCGCCATGATTTTCGATCCCGTGAAGCAAAAAACGAATTCCGGAGGAAGCGGCTGCGGCTGCGGAACGGCAGTCTTCGCTAATTATTTCTATAAGCAGCTGCAGTACGGAATTCTCAAAAGAATTCTGTTTGTCGGAACGGGAGCGCTGATGAGCCCCATTTCGGTCAAGCAAGCGGAAAGCATTTCCGGGATCGCACATGCGGTCGCAATCGAAGCGCAGTAAACGAGCGGCGCGTCCCAAAGAGGTGTAAAAAATGGATTTTATAATAAAATATTTATGTGTTTTTGCTGTCGGCGGTTTTTTATGCATGATCGCGCAAATCCTGATCGACAAAACAAAGCTGACCTCGGCAAGAATCCTGGTTCTATATGTCGTTACAGGCGTATTTCTGACTGCAATCGGCGTATATAAATATGTAGTAAAGCTTGGAAGCTTCGGCGCCACGATCCCGCTTACCGGATTCGGCTTCTCTTTATGCAACGGTGTTTTTAAAGCTGTGGATCAATACGGCTTCAGAGGAATTTTTACCGGAGGACTGGCAGACGTCGCGTCGGGGATCGTAACGGCAGTATTTCTGGCGCTGATTGCGGCGCTCGTATCGAAGCCCAAAAGCAAAAAAAATTGACGAGACGAATGAAGCGTATTGCCGCGGCGGCCGCGAAAAACGCAATCCCGCTGCTCTTCTGCCTTTTTTTGTTTCTTTCGCTGATCCGCATCCGGTTCGGCGGGCTGCAGCCCGCCGCGGACGCGGAACGGATGCCGGAGTACATAGACGGATTCGTGTACGACGCGATCTGGAACAAAAACGGGCAGCTGCTTTTTTTACCGGAAGCGGGAGATGCTCTGCTTCTTTCCTGCACTGCGCAGCCGCCGGAGCTCGTCGAAGCATTGGGCCGGGGCGTATATCTCCGCGTGGCGCTTTCGGAAGGCACGATAACCGTTCCGGACACGGCAAGCAATCCCGGAGCTTTTGATCAGCGGCAGTATCTGGCAGGAAGGGGCGTGAAAGGCATCGTTACGCCCGCAGACGGAGAGATTACATGTCTTCCGCAGGCGGAGCTTTCCGTATGGTTCAGACTGAGGACTCTTTATCTCCGCGCGGCAGCTGCATTGCGGCGAAATATGAGCAACACTCTGCAGGCCGCGCTCGGCGAGCGGTACGCGGGTACGGCGATTGCTGTGCTCACCGGAGATACGGACGGAATCGCGGACGAAGAAATGCAAGACTATCGTGATTCCGGAATTGCTCACGTTATGGCGGTTTCCGGTGTTCAAACTTTATTCTTGGCATAAATGTAAATTTGAAAAAGCCCGGAAATACGCCGTTTCTGGCAAGTTAGATGTCCTTTATTTACATATTTTTTCTGCAATTTTCAGCTTCATTTTTTGCGATTGTCCTTTTAAGGACTTCAAGGGGGAGTAGATTTCTTACAAAAAATGGCGAAAGTATATAACCTTATGGCAAAAATACAATTTAACAGAAGGGAGAAATACAAAGATGGGGATAGTGGCAATTCGTTATTATAATGTATGGTTTTATTTACACTTACAATCGGAATTAGATGTGGTGAAGTTTTCATATTTATCAAAACGTATAGAAGCGGGTGACAGTTTTAGAATGAGAGATATATATAAGTGGTGTGCTATGCAAAAAATAAAATATAGAACAAAGTTTGTATATAGAAAGGACTTTCCAGTAACAGCAAATTTTTGGAATTTTTATTCATACATACGTTCTAAAATCGAAAATGGCATATCTAAATGAATTTCTTAGAATTTACATTATGAGAAGTTCGCTGATGGAACAGTGAAAAATGTATTGAAGATGAGATACCATTTGAGGTACCAAAGGGCTGGGAGTGGTGCAGATTATCAAACATCGTACAATTTATTAATGGTGATCGTGGAAAAAATTATGCTTCAAAATCAGATTATTTGCCAAATGGTATTCCTTGGATAAATACAGGGCATTTTCCAGTAAAAGCAAATTTATGGAATTTATATTCTTGTATACGCTCCAAAATTGAAAATAATATATTCAAAATAACTTTATAAAAATTTTGTTTTTATGTACTATACATGTGGAGATGTATGTTCTACTGTCAAAGGTAAATTAATATAGTGGGCAGAAATGGCTTGAAACAAAGGGGATTCGATAAATTTCACGGAAAGGGGGGAGTTTGCCGGGACCTCTTTTTGCGTTCTACGACAATAGTTCTGATCACTGACAGAGAGTATAGATGTGATTGAATGGTTGTTGTTTTACGTATTGAGACTATGGAACTATTCTCATGTTACACATGATTAATATGATAGCTAAACTTTGCCATCGACATTTCTGTAAGCCTTCGATTGAATAAAGTGAAAAGCATAGGACCTTGCTGAAACAATATGTAGATATCAATAAATATCAAATGATAGATTGAAACAGATGAATGTATGTGCTATGATATCAGAGTATTAATATATGAGTTTTAAGCCGAGAGGAAAGCAATATGGAAAATACAAATATTGACAACTATATCAGTTTAGAAGAAGCGGCTGCTTATCTTGGAATTAAGGCGCCTACTCTTAGAAGTTGGATCAGAAATCCTAAGAATGAGGTTCCAGCTCATAAGATTGGGAGATTATGGAAGTTTAAGCGTTCAGAGATAGATGAATGGGTCAATAGCGGTAAAAGTGCTATTGATGATTAAGGAATGCAAGAATAAACAATAAAGGTAGGTAGGATTAGAAAGATGAGATATTTGGGTAGCAAGATAAAATTGCTTGAACAAATAGAAAATGTTATTAATAAAAATCATATCGAAGGTGAAACTTTTGCAGATTTGTTTGCTGGAACAGGATGTGTCGGAGATTTTTTTAAAGATCGTTATAAAGTGATTTCGAATGATTTTTTGTACTATTCTTATGTTTTTAGTAAGGCAAAGTTGATGAATGCTGGTGTACCAAAGTTTAGTGTCTTTAAAAAGAAATACAACACGGATATTTTTGAGTGGCTAAATGGCCAGAGATACGAGCCAGATGATAGTTTTTTTATATATAAAAATTATACCCCGGTTGGGGGGCGAATGTTTTTCACTGAGGATAATGGAATTAAGATTGACGGGATAAGAAAAGAGATTGAAATTTTATATAAGAAAAATGATATCGAGGAAAAGGAGTATTTCTTTCTTATTGCATCTCTGCTTGAGAGCGTAACAAAGGTATCCAATACTTCCGGAACATATGAAGCATATTTTAAATTTTGGGATTCAAGGGCTGAAAAAGAATTTTTAATTGAGCCGCTGGAATTGAATTGCGTAGAACAATTAAATAAAAACATCATCCTGTGCGAAGATGTCAATAAACTTGTGAGGAAAATATCAGGGGATATTGCTTATATTGATCCCCCATATACTGTGACCCAATATGTATCGGCTTATCATATGCTTGAAACTATTGCAAAAGACGATTCTCCTTTAATAAAGGGTGTAGGAGGGAAAAGAGGTCGTGGAGGCAAAAACTCACTTTATGCCCAGCGTACACAGGCAAAGAGAATATTTGAAGATTTGTTCCGACAAATTCAATTCGGGCATATTATTATTAGCTATAGTAACCAGGGTCTTGTTCCGTTGGATGAATTAGTTGATTTAGCTAAAAAATTTGCCGTTGATGGACAGGTGCAGGTAAATCATTATGATTATCGAGAATACCAAAACCATCGTTCAAGTAATAAGAGAAATGGGAAAAGTCTTAATGAAGTAATTATTTACTTCAAAAAAGATATGGAAATCAATAAGTCACCATTGAATTATTCTGGTAGTAAGGATACCATGGTGCCGGTTATTTTGAGAGAACTGCCACATAATGTAGACACCTTCGTTGATGTGATGGGGGGAGCATTTAATGTCGGAGCAAATGTTCAGGCAACAAGCAGAGTTGTTTATAATGAAATAAACCCTTTTGTTTTTGGCCTTGTTAGATGGTTACTCGAAGGCGATAAAGAACGAAAGGTTAATGATATTGAAACGGTCATAAAAGATTTTGGCTTAATGAAAAGAGCGAAGGAGCCATACAATGCTTTGCGCAATAAATATAATGAGAGCCCTTCAGAACTATATTTATATACGCTCCATATGTATTCGTTTCAAAATATGATTAGGTTTAATTCCAAGCATAAATTTAATACACCTATCGGAGTGGCTGGGTACAGCGATGATATAAAGAATAGATTACTTAATTTTCGAGTTAAAGCTCCAGACTATGTATTATTAAACTGTGATTATACCCAGATACGTTGGGATGAATACCCATTAGACACAGTGTTTTACTTTGATCCACCATATTATATAACCAGTGCTGCTTACAATGATGGAAAACGAGGAATTATAATGGTCTCATAAATTAAGACACTTTTTCAGACAATTTTTAATGAATCTG
>ERZ1673742.106-NODE-106-length-136337-cov-7.146769_pt1 | contig 136337 bp, 103 predicted proteins | sample MGYA00580208_ERZ1673742 | MGnify/ENA primary metagenome ERZ1673742 (study PRJEB41218, sample SAMN15661774) | gut metagenome | host: Homo sapiens | place: Canada: London | collected 2015-08-20/2019-03-30 | study: EMG produced TPA metagenomics assembly of...
CAAAAGAAATCAGGCGGCTATTTCTATTTTGAAGGAGCTTTTTGTTTCCGGGTTTGTCACGGACAGGGCGGGAAAGCGGGTTCAAACGCGGCATACCTTTTCGTTATAATAGAACCAAAGAATAATTCTGTTGAGCAAAAGGGGGACGCGTATGAAAAATGGGAAACGGGCGGTAAGCTTTATTTTGGCGGTGGTGCTGTTGTGCACATCGTTTGCAGGATGCGGCATGGTGCAGCAGGACAAGGCGTATTTGGAGCAGGTGGCGGCGGCCGTGACGGAGACGCAGAGCATTTTAAAGGACGTGGAAGCTGCGGCGGACGAGCTTTCCGGGCAGAGCAGCATTGTGTATGAGAATTCTGTGAATGCAGAGGGCTTTGACGTGCTGGACGAGTATTATACTTTGTGCACGGAGAAACTAAACGCGCTTAACGACGCGGTGGGCGCGGTGCGGCAGCAGATGCAGAGCCTCGAGCGTTGCGACGCGCCGAAGACCGAAAAAGGCAAGGCTGTGGAAGCGGAGCAGAAGGCTTACTTTGAGGACGCACTTGAGGTGATCGGCGGCATTCAGGATGCGCTGATATTTTACACGGCGCAGTATGACGCTTTGCAGCCGCTTGTAACGGCTACGGTCGGCGACCGCAGCGACGAGCAGGCATATCTCATTTCCGTTTACGAGGCGGCGGGCAATGTGAAAACGGCACTCAGTACGCTGGACACGCCGGAGTGGCTCAATGATCTGTGGCCGAAATACGTTGCGAACCTTGATGTGATGACGAAATACATGGAATCGCGCTCGTGGGGTCTTGCATGGTCGGACGTTTTGAGACTGTATTCCGCAAACCAGCTTATCTCGCGCGTGGGCATTACTTCCGGGCGGCACGAGGAGACGATGTTCGATTTATACAGCCGCGAATATAACCACGCCGCGTTTTTGCTCGATGAGAACCTTGACGCGTATGCGGATGAGATTCTGGCGGCCTGCGAGAGCGGCAAAGATGTTGGCGCGTATGGCGCGCAGGCGCCGATCGTGTTCTCGGACTACTCGACCGTGGAGGAGATTTTTCCGAATTTGTACCCCTCGATGGACTCGGCGATCAACCTGCTTTTATATACGGACAAGGGCTACACCGACGTGATGGTGACGGCGGAAATTGCGGGCTTTACGCAGAAATATGAGCAGAAAGTGACACTGACGCCGGAGATGACGTATTTGATGATCAAGCCGCCGGTGCTCGCCGATATGCCCGACCTTTCAACGACGAAGGACACGCAGATGACGCTGCGTGTGGAAAACACGATCACGGGCGAGGCGGTTATTCAGGAGACGAAGAACATTGAGCTGCACAGCGTATATGATTATAAAAATTACAGCGATGAATTCGGCATCATCCAGAACGACAACATCTTGGCGTGGATGACGCCGGAAACGGACGGCATTTTGCAGGTGCGCCGTAATGCGGTATCGTGGCTGGAGCAAAGCTTCGGCACGGAATACGGTATGTTGCCGGGGTATCAGCCGGCGTACGGCTTTACGTCCGACCAAGGCGCGTACATCACGTATTATCAGGTGGCGGCGATACAGAGCGCCATCAGCAACATGGGCGTACGCTACAACATGGGGCCGTATTCGTTCAGTGCAAGCCAGCGCGTTTTGATGCCCGACGCAGTTTTAGAGAACGGCTCCGGAATTTGCATCGAAACGGCGGTTTTAATGGCGAGCGTGCTGGAATCCGCAAGCATGCACGCGATGATTGTGTTCACGCCGGGACACGCGCAGACAGCGGTGGAAACGTGGAGCGGCTCCGGGCAATACTTCCTCATTGAGACGACGATGCTGCCGTTTACGGCGACGCAGGACGCGCTGCAGTCGCTCATTCAGCCACTGAGCGCGGAGGAATGGGCGAACTACTTGTACAACAAGGAGCAGGAGGCGCAGCAATCCGGCGGCATGGTGTATGTGGTGGATTGCGATTTGGCGCCGGTGCTGAACATTCAGGGATTAAACTACTGAGGAGACAAACATGACACGAACGAAACGAATGACGGCGGCTGTGCTGACGCTTGTATTGCTTTTGAATTTTGCGGGCTGCGGCGCGAAAAACGCGCTGTTTGACCGAGTGAGCGGCGCGGGAAAATTTGCGGCGGAAAGCCTGACGATTTACGAAGAAAAAGGAAGCTTTGCGGCGGAACCGAAAACGGTGCGGGACGCAAAGCAAGCGGAAGAAATTTTTGGCGCGTTCAAAGATGTGACGCTCGGCGAAGTTGTAAAGACGGACGACAAATACACGCGGTATATTTTTACATTTTCGGACGCAAGCGGCAGCAAAATGAGCTTTACGCTGCGTGAGGACGGGTGTGTTGTATTAGGCGGCAAGACATATGATGCACTCGGCACGGACACGGTGTTTGAGACAGCGGGGATAGACCCGGACGAGGAGACGGCGGAATCAAAAACGGAAGCGTTCTCCGAAGCTTCAAATGCGCAGACGGAGCCTGAAGTGACGCCCGAGCCGGAAGTGACCGTGACCCCGGAGCCGACGGCGGAACCGACACCTGAAGCGACGTACACGTTGGTTGATTACGACGGCGGGGTGTTCACGATGCAGCTGCCGCAGGGGTGGCAGATTATGACCGGCGGCGAATACGCGGGCTATTCCATCCGCGCGTGGGACCCGAATGACCCGGATGTGCAGATCTTCTATTACGGTGAGCTTGGCCCGTACTTTAAGAGTGCGGAAGCGAAGGCGCAGTATCAATCGATGAGCACGAGCAATGACCCGCTGACATATTTGCCGGTGCTGGAGGACCCGACGCTTGCGGGGTGCTTAAACGCGATGGACGATTACCAAGACGCTTACGACGGCATTATGCCCCAGAGTTTTGCGTTTGCAAAAATTCAAAACATGACAGTTTTGAGCGAAACGCCCATTACGACGCCGCTTGCAAGCTATGCGGTTTCGGAAGCTTCGATCTTAGCGAGCCTTACATCGGAAACAGGGGCGGCCTGCACGGGTATGTTTGAGGGCAGCATTTTAGACGCGGGCGGCTATGAAATCAACGGTGTGGACGTGACGCCTTCACGCAGTGCCGCGAACATTTTCGGCATCCTTGCGCCGGAGGGAAAATTTGAGACGGTGGCGCCGATCTTGATACAGTCTTTGACGAGCTTTACATTTACGGACGAGTACATTCAGGAAGCGATACGGCAAGGAAACATGCAGGCGGAAAACGCGGCCGAGGTTTCGCGCCGGAATAGTGAAATGATGGAGCGTGTTGTGAATGATTTTTGCGAATATATTCGGCAATAAACGGCGATTAGCGCCGTGAACGTTGCAAAACTTTTAACCACCGTTGACGCGGGTGGCGGTTAATCCTCAACGTAAGGCAAGATCATGTTTTGGAAGGCGCTGAGCATTTTACTGTGGCGAATGACGAAATGGATGGCGGGGGCTTTGCTTTTGGACAGCATGACCCACTCGTTTTCGTGGATTTGAATTTGGATATTGCGGAAAGCGGGTTTCTCCGCAAAACGGACGGTGTAGTTTAGGTGCTGTTCAGCGAATATTTTGGTAGCTTTAAGGTGCGCTGTGTATTCTTCATAGGTGTACGTGACGGTGTTTTCGATGAATGCGTTTGAAAGCGAGAGCGTGAGGGGGCTTGCCCGGAACGCTTCTTCGCTTACATGCGGGAGCTCGTCGATGACGGTGTTTGCAGTGAGAATTTGCTCGATATTTTCCGTTTGCTGTTTGAGTGTGGCGTTGATGCTTTCTGCGTCTGCTGCCGACATGCCGCTGCGCTTTAGAATGCGTCCTAGCAGATCTTCCGGCATGGTATAAAGCGGCGGAGCGGAGAGAATGTTTTGCCGTGCGCCGACGGTGGCTGCGTCGTTTTTGAGGAATGCGCGGAACAGATCAGCCTGTGGGGCTTTATAAATTTCCATTAAGGGCTGCGCTTTTTGCAGCAGGTGGTCTGCGATGCGGCGGCTGTGCTGCACCTCTTCACGGTTATTCGTGAAATGGTAATGGCCGTCTTCGTGAAAGCCGTTTATGCACTCGCCGGTGAGCGCGGCGGCGCCGGAGACGTAATGAAAGTGGCAGTAGACGGTGTTCTGCACGCCTTTTAAGTAGTACGGCGAGACCTGCCCCGTCATGTAAATGGGGATCCAGCTCTCTAACCCGAGCATCATTTCTTCAAACGGGCGGTCTATGTTGTGGATTATATCGAGATGCAGTCCTTTTCGGAGCGCGACGGCGATGCCGAACATCCATTTTTTACCGAAGTCGAGATCTTCCGCCATATCGGCCATGGGCATATCGCTGCACATGAAAACGGGGGCGGCGGATTTGGAAAGCGCGGTCGCCTTGAAAAAATCGAGCTCGCCCTGCTTCATTTCCTCTATGCCGTAGTAATTGCGCGAGGCAGGGAATCGGAACGGGAGCGAAGGCACCTTAATCTCCCCAAAATGAATGGCTTCGATATATTCATTGAGGTCGAAGGTATCGAGATGCGCGAGAAATTTGGAGACGGACTCGGCATCGCGCTGCTTTGCGGTGCACAGCCACTCCATGAGGAGCGCAGTGTATTGCTCGGGCTTTGTAGGTTGCTCTGCGGGTGTACCGACGAGCGCGCAGAGGGCTTCTTTTTGGTCGTTTTTCAGGCACCGCCTTGTGACATAGCGGCAGACCTGCGTGATGAATTCCCCTGTGTTTGCGGGTTTTCTCTGTCCGGAGCAGACGCGGGAGAGGTAGGATGCGTCGAAATTCATGGCGCGGGAAAGCTCTGCGTAGCTGATGCCGAATGCGGTGAGCAGGTTTTTGAGGTTTTGAACGGCGCTGTCAAAATCGGATTTTTCGGTGTGCAGGGAAGCGCGGAGGACGCAGAGAACTTCGTCCTCCGAAAAGCCGGGAGAATAATCGCTTTCGGCGGCGATGGCGCAGATGCCCTGTGCGAGCCGCAGAAGCTGTTCGCTGTCCCTGCCGGGTTCGCGCTCGCCGGAGCGGTAGCGGCTGATGGCGGCATCCGATATGCCGGAGGCGGCGGAAAGCGTTTTGGCGGAGCAGCCGAGTGTTTCGATATATAAATTGAGACGGTCACAAAATTTCATGCGGGTTCCCTCCGTATGCTTGATTTAAAACGATTATACCACGCTTCGACCGAAACCGCCATAAGCGAACGCAGTGGGGTTTGACATTTTCCGGTGTGTCAATGACCAAACCGGGAAAACGCTTTTTTCGGTTACGGTCGTTTGGTAGGATAGGGGATAGAAAAGGGGGCGGGAAAATGAAGCGATGCGGTTTTATTTTGCTGTGTGCGCTGGTCGTTTTGTGCGTGCTGCTTGCGGGCTGCGAAAGAAAGACGGCGGAAAGAAGCGAAGCTGGCGAGGTGTTTGCGTTTTGCGGCGGCGAAGCAGAGAATTTCGCAAAGACATTTGACGTGAATGAGATGAACTGCATGGAATATCGCTACACGATGGACACGCCCGTTTCCTGCCGCATCACGGACAAGGCGGCGATACAAACGATTTTTGACGCACTTTGCGAGGTGAAAATCGGCGAAAGAACGGACATGCGTGCAACGGACAGCGAGCAGAGTTTGACGTTTGTGAAAACAGACGGCACGACGTGTGTGATACGGTTTGAGCAGCGGAACCTGCTGTATGAAGAAGACGCTTATCAACTGGAAAATGATGCGGCGCTTTGGAAGGCGCTGCGCGAAGCGAAATAGAAGCGAAATAGAAATGGGGGAACGACATGAAAGAGTCGAGAGTATTTGAGCTGAACCAAGTGACTGCAGAGCAGGTTTTGGAGGCTGTGACGACGTTTTTGCGCGGCGAAAAGGGCATGGAGGTGCAGAGCGTGGCGACGCCGAACGGGTACCTCATTCAGGCGGCGCAGGCCGATACGCTGCGCACGCTTTCCGGCATGAAGCTGGCGACGACGGTGGAGCTCACGGTAAACGGCACGCAGCTCAATGTGACGCTCGGCGAGGGCCAGTGGGCGGACAAGCTGGGCGCGGGCGCCGTGGGGATTTTTCTGCTGTGGCCGCTAGCGGTAACGGCGGGCATCGGCGCGTATAAGCAGAAAAAGCTGCCGAGCGAGATTTTTGAGGTGGTATACCGCTGCACGATGGGAGAGCCAACGAGCTTCCGGACGGCGGGCGTACCCGTAAATGCGGCGCCGACAGCTCCGGCGGGGGCAGTCTGTCCGCAGTGCGGGGCGCAGATCTTCGCAAACGCGAGGTTTTGCAGCGCTTGCGGCGCAAAGCTACAAACGGTGTGTCCGGGCTGCGGCGCGCCGGTAAAGCCGGGCAGTAAATTCTGCTCGGAATGCGGGCAGGCGCTCTCCTGATTTATATATCCCAAAACGGCGGCGTGGAGCTTAGGCTTTGCGCCGCCGTTTTTTATGCGCATGTTTTGTACTGTGTGGAGTGAAGCGGTTGAAATCTTCGGCAAATTCTTGTATGATAAGGGAAAAGAAAGGCGGGGATGAAGATGAATATCACGGTTTATCTCGGTGCGAACGCAGGCAATGACCCCAAGCTGCAAGAGGCGGTGGAGGCGCTCGGCAAGTGGATCGGCGAAAACGGGCATGACCTCATTTACGGCGGCTCAAAATGCGGGCTAATGGGGTCGATCGCCGAAAGCGTGCTGCAAAACGGCGGCAAAGTAACCGGCGTGGAGCCGCAGTTTTTTGTGGACTCCGAGCTGCAGCACGACGGGCTGACGGAGCTTATTGTGACAAAGGACATGACGGACAGAAAGACGAAAATGATTGAGCTCGGCGACGCGTTTATCGCGTTCCCGGGCGGCACGGGCACGCTGGAGGAAATTGCGGAAGTGATGTCGAAGGTATCGCTGAAGCATTTAGACGCGCCGTGCATTCTTTATAATCTGAATGGATATTACGATGGGCTGAAGGCGCTTTTAGGCCATATGATCGAGATGGGGCTTTCGACCAAGGAGCGGCAGGAGGGCATTTATTTTGCCGACACATTAGATGAGATCGAACGCATTTTAGCGGAAAAGTGAGGGATATACATGCCGAACATTGCATGGAACGCGAAGGAGTATCAGCAGAATTTTTCGTTTGTGCCGTCTTACGGCGAAGCGGTGACAGAACTTATCACGAAGCCGCGGTGAGCGAAAAAGCGACACCTGACGGTTTCCGGGCTTGTGCGGTGGGAGTTCGTCCGCTATAATAAAAGCAGAATGAGCGCAAAGGAGTGCTGCTTTATGGCAAAGACGAATAAGACACCGAAGGCGGAGGACAACGCTGAACTGCGGACGATCTCGCTTTTGAAAATTCTGAACACATACAGCGACGAAAACCACGAGCTTTCCACGAAGAACATTATGGATAAGCTCCAAAAGGAATGCGGCGTTACGGTGCACCGCACGACCGTTGGCAAGAACATCAAGCAGCTTGCGGACTGCGGCTTTGATATTTACACGCACAAGACGACGCAGAACCGCTATTACCTTGCGAGCCGCTTATTTGAGATGCCGGAATTGAAGCTGCTTGCGGACGCGGTGGAATCTGCGGGATTCATCACCGAAAAGAAAAGCGAGGAGCTGATTGAAAAGCTTTGCCGGCTGACGAGCGTTTATGAGGCCGAGGCTTTGCAGGAGGGATTTTGCGCGAACAACGGGAAATCCTGCAACGAGAGCATTTACTACATTGCGGACACGATTAACGCGGCTATTGCGAAGCGGAAGAAAATTGCGTTTTACTATTTTCATTACGGTCCGGGCAAGAACCGTGTGCTGAAAAACGACGGGAAGCCGTATGTTTTCAGCCCATATAAGCTTGTTTGGAATACAGATGAATATTACGTTGTGGGGTATTCCGACAAGCACGAAAAGCTTGTGAGCTTCCGCGTGGACCGCATTGACCGTTGCCCGGAGATTTTAGATGAGGACGCGGAGCCGCGGCCCGAAAAAGAGGAGTTGATGCGGCATATCCGCACGATGACAAGCATGTATGACAGCCGCCGTGAGCGCGTGACGCTTTTGTGTGACAACGCGATGATGAATGCGGTGGTGGACGCATTCGGCGAAGATGTGGAAACAAAGGCCTTTGGCGACGATGCGTTTACCGTGGAAACGGAGACGGCGGCAAGCCCTGTCTTTTACCGCTGGGTGTTCGGCTACGGTGGGAAAATCCGAATCACGGAGCCGGAAAACGTGAAAAGGGAGTATGCCGAAATGGTGAAAAGCGCTTTTGGAAATACGTGCGGCCGGTGCGGCGCGTAAAGTAAACAGCAGTCCGACCTTTGGCAGTTTGATGCACAAAGGTCGGGCCTTTTTTGTGTTGAAGACGGAACATGAATGTGCTATAATGAACCGTAAGATTTTGGGAAAGGGTCCGGCAATGTATAACTCTAAACGATTCGAAACGGTGAAGAATGTGAGGGAAAACAAGAAAATATCGAATGCCGTGCAGGCGGCCATCGGCGTGCTGGCCGTGGTTTTGGCGGCGCTGATCGTTTGGATGATGGTGCTGGTCTCGGGCATTCAGGGCACGGCGCGCGTGGTGAACTATGCGGGCCTTGTGCGCGGCGAAACGCAACGCCTTGTCAAAATGGAGATTGCGGGTCAAGCGGAGGACGGGATGATGGAGAGCGTGGAATCGTTCATCAACGGTCTGCGCTTCGGCGATGACGAGCTTACCCTTGTGCGATTGGACGACAAGAGTTTTCAAACGAAAATGGAAGAGTTGGCTTCTTGCTTTGAAAGCCTGAAGCAGGAGATTTATCTTGTGCGCGAAAAGGGTTTTGAGAAAACCGACATCATCGACAAAAACGAAAGGTTTTTCGACATTTGCGATGAGGCGACGGGCCTTGCGGAAACCTATTCGCAAAAGCGCGCGTCCTCTTTGGCGGTTTTGGAGCGGTACATCACGGCGGATATCGTAGTTTTGATGATGCTGATCGGTTATGAGTTTATCAAGGCGCTGCACTACGCCGCCATGAACCACGCTTTGCAGAAAAAGGTGTACATGGACGAAGCGACGGGGCTGCCGAACAAAAATAAATGTGAGGAGCTATTGAGCGCGCCGGAGATGATCACGATGCCCGAGGGTGTTTGCAGCTTTGACCTCAACAATTTGAGACGCATCAACAACAGCATGGGCCACGAAAAGGGCGACGCGTACATTCGCATTTTTGCGGAGCTGGTGCGCGAGGCGGTGCCGACGCATTACTTTGTGGGTCGCGCGGGCGGCGACGAATTCATCGCCATTATGGACGGCGCGGACAAGGAAGAAATGCAGCGATGCTTACAGCTCATCCGCAACCGTGTGGACACGTACAATGCGGCGAACCCCGATTTTCCGGTGAGCTACGCGGTTGGCATTTCGGTCTCCGACGAGAACGAAAACTGCACGATGCGCGATTTGTATATCCTCGCAGACAAAAACATGTATATCAACAAAAACCACGTGAAGCGCGAGGAAGCATTGGCCGAAAAGAAGCTGGATCGCAGGCTGCTGAAAAGCATGAAAAAATACGGCAGCAACTTTTCCGATTGCCTGTACTGCGACGCAAAGCAGGACGCTTACCGGGTGATTCGTGCAAGCGAGGCGTTTTTCCTTGCGGCGGACGGCAGTTATTCCGGCGCGGTGGAGCAGATTGCAGAAGAACACGTGGCGCGGGAAGACCGCAAGGCGGTGCGCAGCAGATTACAGCTGACGGCGCTGTGCGAGGCGCTTTCCGAAAAGAACCGCGTGGTGGAATTGCAGCACAAGATTTTCGGCGAGAACAGTGCCGACTACGGGCGACTGACGGCGATTTTTGTGGATGCCGACCCGGACGGCACGCTGCACCATTTCTTGCTGGCGTTTGAGACGATCGACAGTGTGCAACCGGAGACGGACGCCAAGCAGCAACTGACGCAGTATTACGAGCAGCTGAAGCAGTCTATTTTGGAAAACGACAGTTACGTGGATGCGATGCTGGAGACTGCGGATGCGGTATACTCCGTGAATCTGACGGATGATCTGGTGGAGCGCGATTTCCGTCGTGAACGCGGCGCAGACATCTTTATTGAGGACTTGAAAGCACCGTGTCCGTACGGCGAATATTGCCACCGTCATTCTATGCTGATTTTGCCCGAAACGATGGGCAGCTACCGGTTGATCGACACGTCCGAAAAGCTTTTGGAACGCTATGCGAGCGGAGAAAAGCAGGTGACGGTGGAATACTGTGAGCGCGTATCCGGCAGCGAGACACGCTGGATACAGAAAACGGCGCTGATGATGTCTTCACGCGTATACGATGCGAAGAGCGGCGAGGAAAAGCCGATGATCCACAGCCTTGTACTGCTGAAAAACACCACGGAGTTCCATGCACAGGAGCAGAAGGAGCACGAGCGCTTGCGGGCTGAGGTGGACGAAGCGATGCTGGCGAATAAAGCAAAGACGGAGTTCCTTTCCCGCATGAGCCACGATATCCGCACGCCGATCAACGGTGTGATGGGTATGCTGGAGATTATCAAGAAAAACCGTGAAGATCATGAGCGCGTGGACGACTGCCTTGAAAAGATTCATGTTTCCTCCGAGCATCTGCTGTCGCTCATCAACGATGTTTTGGATATGAGCAAGCTGGAATCCGGCCATATGGAGCCGGAGCATGTGCCGTTTGACCTTGACGATTTGATGAAGAATGTCCGCGCACTGAACGAAGCGCAGGTGGCAAAAACGAGTATTGTGTATACCTACGGCAAGATTTCGTTTGCGCACGCAAAGCTTATCGGCAGCCCGCTGCATCTGCGGCAGATCTTATTGAATCTGTTCAGCAACGCGGCAAAATACAATAAAGAAAACGGCACGATTGAAACGCATGCGGAGGAGATTGCCTGTGATGAAAACACGGCGACATTCCGCTTTACAATACGTGATACGGGCATCGGTATGAGCGAAAATTTTGTGAACAACGAGCTTTTTGAGCCGTTTACACAGGAAAAGCAGGACGCCCGCACGCAGTATCAGGGCACGGGCCTCGGCATGTCTATCGTGAAGGAGCTCATCGAGAAGATGAACGGCACCATCACGGTGGAAAGCGTGCTCGGCGAAGGCTCTGCGTTTACGGTGACGCTGCCGTTTGAAATCGACAAGCATCCCTCTGCGCAGGCGGCGGCGAATGGCGCGGCGGACGAAACGGCTCTGCACGGGCTGAAAGTGCTGCTGGCCGAAGACAACGAACTCAACATGGAGATTGCGGAATTCTTTCTGGAAGACATGGGTGCCGAAACGATGCAGGCGTGGAACGGCAAAGAGGCCGTGGAGGCCTTCCGAAACTCCGCGCCGGGCGAGATCGGCGTGATCTTAATGGACATCATGATGCCGGTGATGGACGGCCTTGAGGCGGTGCAGCGCATTCGCGCACTGGACCGGCCGGATGCGAAAACGGTGCCGATCATCGCGATGACAGCGAATGCGTTTTCGGAAGATGTGGAGCGCAGCCGCAAAGCCGGTATGACGGAGCATCTCTCGAAGCCGCTGAATGCCGAAACGCTGAAAAAAGTAATCTTACGGAACATATAACCCGTGCGGTAAAGACAAATATTCGTTAAGGGCGGCGAAGAGCTGCCCTTTTTTCGTGTACCGACACTTGATTTTTCTTTTTGTTGTGGTATACTCATTTGGGAATATTAGAATCAATTCTAAAACAGGGAAAAGAGGGGTATAAATGGCAAACCGCAACGAAAAGGAGGCCTCGCGCAAGCGAATTCTTTCTACCTGTGTGCGTCTGTTTTTGGAGCAGGGATTTAAGCATACGCCGCCGAAGCAGATTTTGACGGAAGCGGATGTTTCCGCGGGCACGTTTTATAATTTGTACCGCACGAAAGCCGGTGTGCTTACCGAGCTGACCGAGTTCATGTTTCAAAATCAGTTTACTATCGCGGGGCAGATTGCACAGGGGGAGACAGACCCCGTAAAGCTCTACGCGGTGGAGACGGCGATTCAGCTGACGCTGGCAGAGTTGAACGAGAACCTGCGCCAAATTTACGTGGAGGCGTACACGCTGCCGGAAAATTTGGAAATCATCCACAGGATGACGGCCGAGATGCTGCACCGTATTTTCGGCGCGTATATGCCCGGGTACAGTGTGAGCGATTTTTATGAGTCGGACATCGGTTCGGCGGCGATTATGCGCGGATATATGGCGCGTCCGTGCGACGTGTATTTTACGCTGGAACGCAAGTTAGAGCGCTTTTTGCAGTTGACACTGCGCATTTATTGCGTGCCGGAGGAAAAACAGCGGGAGGTTATGGCACTGATTGCGAGCCTCGACATCCGTGCCATTGCAAACGAAGTGATGCAAAAGCTGTTTGCCGCGCTTGAGATGCACTATGAATTCACGCTCGGCGAAGAGGCAAAGCAAATTTAATTTAAAAAAGAGCCGCACAGACGGATATGCACCCGGTTTTCTGGGCACAGGTTCAAAATTGAAAAATGGGTTTCCATCATGGATGCTTCCCTGAATGCAGAGGAAAGCGCAAATATTTGTTGAGTGTGCTGTCGAAATTCATTGAAAACAGTAAAATTCTGTGCTAAACTTAGAGCATAAACACCGGGCGGAATATAACGTGCGGAAACCATTGAAAAGGAGCAATTATTTATGGGTCTTATTAAGGCAGCTGTCGGCGCCGCGGGCGGTGTTATGGCGGATCAGTGGAAAGAATTTTTCTATTGCGAATCGATGCCGAAAGAGGTGCTTGTCACAAAGGGTGTAAAGCGCACGAGCGGGCGTTCCTCCAATACGCGCGGCAGTGACAACATCATCACGAGCGGCTCCGGCATTGCGGTGGCGGACGGCCAGTGCATGATGATCGTGGAGCAGGGCAGAGTGGTGGAGCTTTGCGCGGAGCCGGGCGAATTCACCTATGACGCTTCGAGCGAGCCTTCTGTTTTCTCCGGCTCTCTCAGCGCGGGCATTAAAAACACCTTTGCGCAGATTGGCAAGCGTTTTACGTATGGCGGCGATGCCGGCAAAGATCAGCGCGTATATTATTTTAATACGAAGGAACTCATCGACAATAAATTCGGCACGCCGAACCCCATTCCGTTCCGTGTGGTCGATAACAAGATCGGTCTGGACGTGGACGTTTCCGTCCGCTGCTCCGGCGTATATTCGTACCGCATTGCGGACCCGCTTTTGTTCTACACGAATGTGTGCGGCAATGTGGAGCAGGAATATACCCGCGACGAATTGGACAGCCAGCTGAAGCACGAGTTCATCAGCGCTTTGCAGCCGGCGTTCGGCAAGCTTTCCGACCTCGGTTTGCGTCCGAACCAGATTGTGGCACACAACACGGAGCTGGAAGATGCTATGAATACGGCGCTTTCCGCGAAATGGGGCGAGCTGCGCGGCTTGACGGTCGTCAGCATTGCGCTTGGCTCTGTGACACTGCCGGACGAGGACGCCGAGATGATTAAGCAGGCACAGCGCACGGCGATGATGCGCGACCCGACTATGGCGGCGGCCACGCTCGTCGGCGCACAGTCGGACGCGATGAAAACGGCCGCGGGCAACTCTGCCGGTGCTATGAACGGCTTTATGGGCGTAAATATGGCTATGAATGCGGGCGGCATGAACGCACAGGCGCTGTACGGCATGGGTCAGCAGCAGGCGGCGCAGGCTGCGGACAGCTGGAAGTGCGCGTGCGGCACGGTGGTCAACGGCAATTTCTGCCCGAACTGCGGGGCAAAGAAGCCGGATAACGACGGCTGGACCTGCTCCTGCGGCAAAGTGAACAAGGGCAATTTCTGTGCAAACTGCGGCGCGAAAAAGCCGGAGGGCTTACCGAAGTACCGCTGTGACAAGTGCGGCTGGGAGCCGGAAGACCCCGCGCACCCGCCGAAGTTCTGCCCGCAGTGCGGCGACCCGTTTGATGAAAATGACCGTGCCTAAAGGTTGCGACCTGCGTTGAACTGTGAGGAGATGAGAGCAAATGGCGGCAATTAAAGAATACAAATGTCCTTGCTGCGGCGGCGCTGTGAAATTTGACAGTAAAATTCAGAAGATAAAGTGCCCGTACTGCGACACGGAGTTTGACACCGAAGCGTTTATCGCGCACGAGGAAGAAGTAAAAAACGCAAAGCCCGACGAAATGGACTGGGAGACCACGGCCGGCGGCGCGTGGGAGCAGGGCGAAGAAAGCACGCTGCGCAGTTACGTGTGCAACTCCTGCGGCGGAGAAATCGTCTGTGATGAAAACACGGCGGCAACCTCCTGCCCGTACTGCGGCAACCCGGTCGTGATGATGGGGCAGGTGAGCGGCGCTTTGAAGCCCGATTACGCGATTCCGTTCAAGATCGACAAAAAGGCGGCAAAGGAAGCCTTGCAGCGGCATTATAAGGGCAAAAAGCTGCTGCCGAAGATTTTCAAAAAAGAGAACCATATCGATGAGATCAAGGGCGTTTACGTGCCGTTTTGGTTGTTTGATGCCGATGCCGATGCGGATATTCGCTATAAAGCGACGCGTGTGCGCACCTGGAGCGACAGCGATTACGATTACACGGAAACAAGCTACTACTCGATAGGCCGCAGCGGTGATATTGGCTTTGACCGCGTGCCGGTGGACGGTTCCTCCAAGATGCCGGACGATTTGATGGAATCCATTGAGCCGTTCAAGTTTGAGGACGCGGTGGATTTTAAAACGGCGTATCTCGCGGGCTACCTTGCGGACAAGTACGATGTGACGGCCGAGCAGAGCATCGACCGCGCCAACGAGCGCATCAAGCGCTCCACGGAAGACGCATTCGCTTCTACGGTGAAGGGGTATCACTCCGTCACGACGGAGAATTCCTCCATTCGTCTGCACAACGGCAAGGCAAAGTACGCGCTTTACCCCGTGTGGCTTTTGAACACGACGTGGAAGGGCAAAAAGCACCTCTTTGCGATGAACGGGCAGACCGGCAAATTTGTCGGCGACCTGCCGGTGGATAACGGGCTGTACTTTAAGTGGCTTGGCGGGCTTACGGCAGGCTTCGGTGTGATTGCGCTGATTGCCTATTTCCTGTTCTGGCTGTTCTAAGGGGGTGCGGAGAATGAATAAAAAGCTTTTATCGGTATTTTTCGCCGTTCTTTTATGTGTAGTTGTGTCTGTTCCGGCGTTTGCCGATACGGCGGAGGACTACACGCCGCACCTGATCGACAACGCGGACCTTTTGACGGGCGAGGAAGAAAGTAATCTGCTCGCGAAGCTTGATGAGATCAGCGACCGGCTGAGCGTGGACGTTGCCGTTGTGACGGAAGACTCCATCGGCGACAAGACACCGCGTGAATATGCGGACGATTTTTACGATTATAATTCGTATAAGTATAACCCGGACGGCGTTCTGCTGCTCATCAGCATGGAAGAGCGCGACTGGTACATAACGACGACGGGCAGCGCCATTACGGCCATTACGGATGCGCGGCGCGGCAATATGGAGGATGCGTTTTTGAGCGACCTCAGCGGCGGCTACTATTATGACGCGTTTTCAACGTATGCCGATATGTGCGACAACTACATCTCGGGCGTGCAGAGCGGTTACTACGAGGAAGGTGAGGCATACGAGGAGAGCACCGTGGGGAATTTCCCGTGGGGCCCGGCGATTTTGGTTTCGCTTGCTATCGGCCTCGTCGCGGCGCTCGTTGTGACGGGCTTTATGCGCGGGCAGCTCAAAACCGTGCGCCGTAAGGCGGCAGCGTCGGATTATGTGCGCCCCGGCAGCATGAACGTGGCGTATGCAAACGACGTGTTCCTCTACTCGCACGTGAACCGCACGGCAAAGCCGAAGGACAACGATTCTTCCGGCGGCTCCGCAACGCACACGTCGTCCTCCGGCACGACCCACGGCGGTGGCGGCGGAAAATTCTGATTTTGCCGGCAAGACGATGATTCCGTTTGCGACCTGCGGCGGCAGCGGTATGGGCTAATGCGTTTTAAACCATAGCTAAACCGTATAAATTCATAGAGATTAAATCCGCATTTCCATAAAAACCGGGAATGCGGATTTTTAATTCTTGTTGTGAATAATAACGTAAAATTTAAGAAAGAAGAAAGGAAAATAGGTTGATTTTCAACTGAACTTCGTATATGATTAAAATAGAAACAGTATATACGGTACGTTCTGGAAATTAAAAATGGAGGAACTGTTATGAAGAAAAAACTATTTGCAATCTTACTCAGCATTGTAATGGTAGCTGGATTGCTACCGACCGTAGCCTTTGCTGAGGAAAACTACAATCTGTATGTAAACGGAGAACAGTTCACAAGCGAAAAGCTCTCTATCGCTTGTGGAGAAGGAACCGCAAGCTATGACCCGAATACAAAGACCCTTACGCTTAACAATGCCGCAATTACAAACGGTGGCAAAAGCGATGAAAATCCTAAGTACGGTATCAGAGTAGTCGGAGACACCGATTTAACGATCAAACTTTCCGGCACAAACAGCATTACTTTAGATAACGGCGGCGGAATTTTTGCAGACGGTAGCAGTGATAATTACAATATTATCGGTGACGGTAAGCTTACAATCAATGTAAAATGGGATGCACTCTATACGCTTAATGGCAACATCAGCATATCCGAAGGTGCAGAGCTTGATATAACTTCTGCCGAGGGCTGCGGAATTACTTCTTATAATAAAGGAATACTTTCCATTGACGGCGCAAAGGTTGCGGTTTCTTCCTATTACACTGCTGCAAGCGCCAAGGAACTGGAAATCAAAAACAACAGTGAGGTTGTTTTGAGCGCAAGCGAGGATCAATTTAACGCAGCGTATATGGGCGATGAAAACGGCGCGGGCAAAATTGAGATTATCAACTCCAAGGTGGAAGCAACAAGCTATTATCCCGCTTTGTTTACCGAGGGCAATCTGACGGTTAACGGCGGCGAGGTAAAATGCACCTCTACTGCGGACAGCGCAATATGGACAAAAGGCAATATTCTGATCAAAGGAGGCGCCAAAGTAACCACTGACGGTAAATACGCCATGGGCGGTGACGGTACTTTTACCGTAGAAGAAGCAGAGATTGACGCAAAGAATACGAATGAGAATAATATCCCTGCAATTTTCGATGAATGTGTGCCTGTGATTGCCGATGGCTATCACCTGAACTATGCAAAAGCTGTAGACTCGGAAGGAACAGAAATTGACCTGCTTTCCAGCGGTACTCAGTACTTTGCACTTTATAAAAATGTTCATTTTATCACTAAGGCTGTCTATCCGGTTTCTTTCGTTGTAACGCCGGACGGTCTGACCAATGTTGTTGTTAAAGTGAATGGTCAGGAGGTTACCGGCTCTGTCAGTTTGGAAGCAGGAACTTACCCTGTTGAGGTAACAGCTGATAACTGCAAAGCATACACCGGCAATATAACGATTACATCTGATACGGCAACGCACACGCAGACGATTGCAATGACTTATTTACCTGCCGACTACACGAAAGTAGACGCAGCCATTGCCAAGGCAAATGCTTTGGAAAAAGATAACTACAAGGACTTTTCTGCTGTGGAAGCGGCGATTAACGCAGTTGTGCGCGACAAGAACATAACGGAACAAGACAAGGTAGACGCAATGGCGAAGGCCATTGAAGATGCTATGGCCGCGTTGGTGGAAAAGCCCACAGAGGCTCCGACCGAGACACCTACGGCTGCACCTTCTACAAGCCCGACGGAGGCTCCGACCGAGACGCCTACGGCAACGCCCACGGCTGCACCTTCTACAAGCCCGACGGAGGCTCCGACCGAGACACCGACGGTAACGCCTACGGCTGCACCTTCTGCAAGCCCGACGGCGGCTCCGACCGCGACGCCTACGGTAAAACCGACGGTTGCGCCTTCTGCGAGACCGACGGCGGTTCCGACTGCGACGCCTACGGTAAAACCGACGGCTACGCCGACTCCGGCGCCGAAGGCAGACCCCAATAACCCGAAGACAGGCAGCAGCAACTTGCCGGTCGTTTTCGGCAGCGCGGCGCTTGTGCTGAGCGGAGGCGCGCTTGCAGCGGTGCTCATCTATAAAAAGAAGAGACACGAAAAGTAAAGTGAAAACCTAAAAGTAATGAACCCCCGCCCCGGAAATCGGCTTTGTGCCGGCACCCAGGGCGGGGGTTTGTACATTCTTATTCAAAAAATATTTACGATTTACACGACACCGTGGTTGACACTCGTCCGGACCCGTGCTAAAATAAAATACGAATTCGTATTTTAGCGGGGTGGAGCGAAATGGAACGATATGCGTTTTTCCGGCAGCTTGGCAAGGCGGTGTACGGCATAGACGCAGCTTACGATGTGTTCTCGAAAAGTGCGCAGATCAAACCGAATATGCTGTGGCTGCTTTCGGCGCTGAACGACGGCGAGGGGCACACGCAAAAGCAGATCTGCTGGGACTGGGGATTCCCGAAAACGACGGTGAACACGCTGATCAAAGAGCTGGAAAAGGGCGGCTTTGTGGTGCAGAGCCCCATTCCCGGCGAGCGCAGGGAGCTTTCCGTAACGCTGACGGAAGCGGGCAGAGACTACGCGAATGAGGTTTTAAAGCCCGTGTATGAGGCAGAGGAGCGGCTTTTTCGGCTGTATTTTAAAGATAAAGACCCGGAATTTGTGCAGGAGCTGTTCCGGTTTTCCGGTGTGATGCGCCGCTATTTTACAACAGGGGAATTTGAAGAAACGGGGAGCGAGACATGAAAAAAATAAGCTGGCATGAACTGAAGCCGCAGGTGAAGGAAGTTTGGGTACTGAGCCTGCCGGCTATTTTAACGCAGATCACAACCATCGTGATGCAGTATATCGATTCCGCCATGGTGGGTTCGCTCGGCGCGAACGCTTCGGCGGCGATCGGCCTGGTATCCACGAGCACATGGCTGCTGGGCGGCATTACATACGCCGTTTCGGCAGGCTTTTCCGTGCAGGTGGCGCATAACATCGGCGCGGGACGCGATGCGGAAGCGAGAAGCGTGGTGCGTCACGGCCTGTGCACGGCGCTGTGCGTGGCAGGGATTTTGTGCGCGTTGGGGCTTTCCATCCACAGTATGCTGCCGACGTGGCTCGGCGGCGACCCGGCTATTCGTTACGATGCCTCGAAATACTTCATGGTGTACGCGCTGATGATCCCGTTCTCGCAGATCAACTCGCTGAACTCGTCGTTCTTGCAGTGCAGCGGCGATATGCTGACGCCGAGCATTTTAAACGCCGCCATGTGTTTACTCGATGTGGTGTTCAATACCATTTTCATTCCGCATTTCGGCGTGATGGGTGCGGGCATCGGCACGGCGAGTGCGTGTGCGGTCATCAGCCTGACGATGGCGTGGCGCTGCCTGTTGTGCAACCCGCATTTGCGGCTCAACCGCAAAGAGACCGAAAAGCACGGCTTTGACCCGGAAATTCTCAAAAAAGCTTTGAAGATCGGCCTTCCGGTCGGCGTGCAGGAGATCGCCATGTGCAGCGCGCAGGTCGTTGCGACCATGATCATTGCGCCGCTCGGTGCAGTTTCCATCGCGGCAAACTCCTTCGCCGTGACGGCAGAGAGCTTGTGCTACATGCCGGGCTACGGTATCGGCTCGGCGGCGACGACGCTCGTCGGGCGCAACATCGGCGCGGGAAAGACCGACCTTGCCAAGCGCTACGGCAACATCTGTATCGTGATGGGCGCGGGCTTTATGGCGATAACGGGACTTTTGATGATGTTCCTGTGCCCGTTTGTATTCAGCATTTTGACGCCCGATCTCTCCGTCCGCGCGCTTGCGGCGCAGGCGTTGCGCATCGGGCTGCTGGCTGAACCGCTGTACGGCGTTTCCATCGTTGCGGCGGGCGCACTGCGCGGCACCGGCGATACCTTCGTGCCGAGTATGATGAACCTCGGCAGTATTTGGGTGGTACGCATCGGGCTTGCACTGTTGCTCGTCGGCAATTTCGGTCTGCCGGGCATGTGGACGGCCATGGCGACGGAGCTTTGCGTGCGCGGCCTTTTGATGCTGTACCGTCAGAAAACAACAAAGTATTATAAAAAATATAATAAAACAACTGAAACGAGCGAACCTGAGCTGTTAGAAGCTGAGGAAGGCTGAAAAGCGCTGCGAAAGGACGCTCAATACGGAAAATACGGAGCATACGGTAACGGCGCCGCACAGGGTAAATTATCTCTGTGCGGCGCCGTTTTGCTTGTGATTCAAATTTTAAGCTGTGGGTAGATCTCCTCAAAGACGGCGCGCAGCAGTGCACCGGCATCGCGGCTTTCGGCGGTGACGGTGACGACGGCGTTTTTGTCGCGCATCAAAATGACGAACTGGCCGTATTTGCCGTCGGCGCGGAAGGAACCCTCGGGGCCTGCCCAGAAGAGGTAGCCGTAACCCTCGCTGCCGTTTTCAACCTGTTTGGAGGTCGCTTCTTTGACCCACTCGGCGGGGATGAGCTGCTTGCCGTTCCATTCGCCGTTTTGCAACAATAACTGACCGAACAGGTGCAGTTCGTCGATGGTGAGGAACAGGCCGCCTGCACCGAAGGTCTGACCGTTCGGGTCATTTTCCCATGTGGGCAGCTGAATGCCCATCGGCGCGAACATGCGCGGCATCAGGTAATGGACAAGGTCGCAGCCCGCGCGGCGCTGTACGAGAATGCCGGCAAGGTACGGGCCGACGTTGTTGTACACGAATTTTTCGCCCGGCGCGTACACGAACGGCTGACGAAGCGCAAGGCGCACCCAGTTGCGGTCTTCATAGTACGGGCGTTCGCCGCCCATTAAAAAGCTCTTTTCCTGTCCGAGACACATGGTGAGCAAATCGCGCACCGTGGCGGCCTTTAAGTTGTCGGAAACGATTTCGGGCAGGTCATCCTTGAATGCGCCCGTGAGCTTTTCGTCGATGGAGAGCAGGCCCTCTTTTTGCGCAATGCCGACTGCCATAGAAGTAAAGCTTTTGCTTGCAGAATACACATTGCGGCGGCAGGCATCGTCCCACAGCTTGCGGGCCAGCTGCGTGCCGTTTTGCGAGACCACAACGCCGAGTGCGCGAAGCGGCACTGCACGGCTTTCAAATTCGGTAAGATCGATCATAGTAAACGCCTCCTAAATGAAATCGAGTTGGTGTAAAGGGAACGAATAAAGTCTTTGGTCAAACAATACCACAATAAAAATGCCGATGCAAGTATTTTTGGCTAAAATAAGATTTTCGGAGAAAATTTGAAGTTTTTTTAAAAAAGGGGTTGACATATTGCACGTTTGAGCTTATAATGATGAAGCTGTTTGAGAAATGCGCTTGTAGCTCAGCTGGATAGAGTGACTGGCTACGAACCAGTAGGTCAGGGGTTCGAGTCCCTTCAAGCGCGCCAAAGAATCCACAAAGATTTCGGTCTTTGTGGATTTTTTCTGTTTTAAGATAGATTTTATCGATTAAAAGATTTATAAAGCTGAATGTATTTGGTCGATTCAGCAAATTACTTTTGCCTTCCGACCTTGTGCGAAAGAAATATGCATTTTTACTTGCTACATCTTGCATATGTGTGTATAATAAAAAATATTATTCTGCGTTTTTCGACTTTGCCTGAAAGAAAAGTGAAAAACGCATCAAATTTGAGAAACGAAAGTTGGAAGATCATGTTAGAGATCATAGCTGCCGTAAACAAAGCGGTGAACGATTTTATCTGGGGTGTTCCGGCCATGGTCTGCATCATCGGCGTAGGCTTGCTTTTAAGCTTCCGCACGCGCTTTTTGCAGATCCGCAAATTCCCCTATGCCATGCGCACCACGGCAGGGCGCATGTTCCGCAAAAAAGATGCTTCGGACGGTTCCATGACGCCGTTTCAGGCTGTATGCACGGCGCTGGCCGGCACAGTGGGCACGGGCAATATTGCCGGTGTGGCGGGCGCTATTGCGATAGGCGGCCCGGGCGCGGTATTCTGGATGTGGTGTTCCGCACTGCTCGGTATGTGCACAAAGTTTGCGGAAGTTACGTTGGCGGTGCATTTTCGTGAGCGCAGCAAGACCGGCGAGTGGGTCGGCGGGCCGATGTATTACATTAAAAACGGCCTCGGTAGGCACTGGCAATTTTTGGCGGTGCTGTATTCGCTGTTCGGCGCGCTGACGGTGTTTGGTACCGGAAACGCTACGCAGGTGAACACCATTGTAACCGCTATCGATACGGCGCTGACGCAGTACAATGTGATCGGCGCGGACCACATTCCCACGGTGAACCTTGTCATCGGCATTTTATGCGCAATGCTCGTTGCCATGGTGCTGCTGGGCGGCATCAAGCGTATCGGCAGTGTGAGCGAAAAACTCGTGCCGTTTATGGCGCTTTTGTATGTGCTTTTGGGGCTTGGCGTGGTTGTCCTGAACATTACGCGTCTGCCGGAGGTACTGGCATCAATCGTTGTCGGCGCGTTTAACCCGAAGGCTTTCACGGGCGGTGCCATCGGCAGTCTGTTCATCAGCATGCAGCGCGGCGTTTCCCGCGGCATTTTCTCCAATGAGGCCGGCCTCGGCACGGGTTCTATCGCGCATGCCTGCGCCGATACGAAAAAGCCTGTAAAACAGGGTGTGTTTGGCATTTTTGAGGTGTTTGTCGATACCATCGTCATCTGCACATTGACGGCGCTTGTCATTTTGTGCAGCGGCACGGCGGTGAATTACGGCACCATGGCGGGCGCAGACCTGACGATTTCCGGCTTTACGACGACCTACGGCAGTTGGGCTTCCATTTTCTCTGCGGTCGCGCTGTGCTGCTTCGCGTTCTCGACCATCATCGGCTGGGGCCTTTACGGCTCGCGTTTTGTGGAATTTCTGTTCCGCACCAGTAAGGCCGTGCGCCCGTTCCTCGTCATTTATTCGTTCGTCGCAATCCTCGGCGCAACCGTCAATCTTGACCTGCTGTGGAACATCGCCGATACCTTTAACGGCTTGATGAGTATTCCGAATCTTATCGCGTTGTTATTGCTTTCCGGCACGGTGGTGAAGCTGACAAAGGAATTTTTTGCGAAAGAAGACGGGCGTAAGCTCAAAAAATAACAGATAGTATGAGGAAAATCGCCGGGGCAAGTGCGCTCCGGCGATTTTTTGTATGTGAAAATGTCGTAGAATCGCCCGTGCCATTTGGTGAGTTTGTTAGAAAGTTGCAAAATATGGCAGAAATTGCCGAAAAACTATTTAAATGTTCAACGGATTACGATATACTCTTGTCAAGAAGTTCGTTCGGCGCAGAGAGGGGACGAAAACATGAAAAAACGGCGATATTTTGCGGGTGCTGCGGCAATTCTCTTTTTACTTTTGCTTTGCGGATTTGCCCCGCAGAGCATCACGGAAGACAAGGATGCGCAGGTTTTACTGTATGAAACTTATGGTGAAAGCGAGATACTGGTCTACACCGGTCGTACAACGGTGCTGTATCGCCCGGACGGTCGTTCTGCCGAAGCACCGTTTAACGGGCAATATGCCGTTTTGCATGGCGATACCGTGACGGTTTTCGCCGAAACGGAGGAGTTCCTTGCCGTGGAGCGTTTCAGTGCGGAAACATTGGAGGAAACAGACCTGTTCGCTTTGCCTGTGACGAGCGGCCTGCGCTTTGCGGAAAGCGACAGCGCGGGCAGGCTTTATGCTGTTACCTACGGTGCGCCGAGCACATTGCAAGTGTTTGACGCGGCGGGTGAGCCCCTAACGGAATTCATATTTGAAGATAAAATATTCGGCATACAGACGGTGGATAGTACGCTTTATGTGCTGCTTTCGGAAAGTGCCGTGCAGATTTCGCTTGCGGGAAATGTGCCGACACTTTCCGGCACGGCGTTTACCTATGCACCGGCTGCGCGGCCGTATAAGCTGCTTGGCAGCGACATGTACGTCAACATGCAGGGCGAAGTGCGCCTGTTTTCCGGAGAAGAGTGGGCGGAAGACACGATCGTGACGGAGGCCGTTTTGAGCGGCGACATGCTCTACTGGCTTTCGGACACCTCGGAGGTTTCGCGCGTGCGCCGCGGCGACAAGGCGGAGTTCTTCACGCTTTCCGGCGAAGCGGCTGCACTCACCGCAAATGCAGCGATCATCTGGCAAAACGGCGCACTGTGCAGAGAGTCGTTCGGTACATTTGTGCAGCCTACGCCCACACCTTCGCCTATCCCGACACCTACGCCGAAGCCGACCGCGACCCCAAAGCCTTCTAAAACGCCGAAGCCGACGGCTACCCCAAAATCGAGCACGACGCCGAAGCCGACGGCTACACCGAAACCGACCGCCACGCCGGATCCGGATGTCACGGCGAAGTTACGTTTTTCCGGCCACATTTTGTACGCAGAACCGGGTGTTACGGCAGCAAAGCTACGGGCAGCGTTCCCACAGGCGGAAGTGGAAGTGTACACGTCATCCTCCGCAGCGGCCTCCGGCAGGCTGAAAACCGGCATGAGCGTGCTGATCGACGACAAGCTGTATACGGTCATTGTGCCCGGCGACATCAACGCTTCCGGCACCGTGAATACGGTCGATATGCGTCTTTTGCAGCGTGTGCTCGTCGGGGAGACGGAACTGACCGACACAGCCGCGCTTGCCGCCGACTTAAATGAAAATGGCAGGCCCGATGCCGCAGACCTTGTTCTGCTCGCCGCCAAAATGCAGCGGGACTAAACCGCATAAAATGGGTAGCACAGGGTAGGTTTTGTTGTGGGGGTGAATCCAATTGCAAAGCAGTACTTTAAAAAAGATTGAAATCGCGCTTGTTACGGTCTGTGCTCTAATCGTTTCGGGGATTGTGCTTCTCTTTGTAGTTGCGTTTACAGCCTTTGCCTCGTACGATGATTTTAGGATCAAATCGTGGGAGTCGGCGCAGGGCAGCCCGTGCGTTGGGCAGGTGTTTAAACGCTTGCTGGAAACAGAAACGGAATCGGTGTCGCTCAACGACGTTTTGGAAGAAGGCGCATATGAGCAGGCTTTGGCGATTTACGACAATAGAATTTATCTGGTTTGGCGTCATTGGGCACAAGGCCAAGAGACATACCTTTTGATCTCTTCGGATTTATCCAAGGAAGACAGCCGTGTTTTGTATATGACCGATGCGGACGTGTTTGAAAAGGCATGTGCCAATAAAGAAAGAATTTGGTGGACGGAAAATGACGAAATCGTGCAGTACGATTTTAAAAGCGGAAACATTAAAAGGACGAACGACACCACGGAGACAGACAAAAGCGGGCTAATAGAAGACGGCCTCGTGCAGATTGATCACGAAGACAACGCGCTGCTTTTGTTCGATGAGAAAAGCGGTCACCGAATTCGGATTACGTTTGAAGAGTTTGCCGAGATGAGCGACAAAACCGATGAGCTTATGCAAATTTCAAAGCAGAAGACTTGGAGCCGCAAGCCTTGCACAGAGTATTTTTTTAACCGCATATATTGCTTTGACGATGTGTATTATGTCGTCGGGCAGATCAGAAACAAAGGCGGCGATGCCATAGCGCTTGTGTTCCGCTTTGACCCGGAAGCGCGCAAGGCCGAGTATATCACCTACGACAATGTAGGCGAGGGCACATGGACGGGCTATGAGCTGATCCCACAGTTTGAAGCAAAGGAAAGCCCCCATCAGCCTGAATTTCAGCGCGATGGGGGAGAGAACGTTCAGAAATAGTCATTTGGGTAAAAAGAAAAACCTCAGAAACCGAAGTTCCTGAGGTTTTGGTGGGCGCTAACGGACTTGAACCGCTGACCCCCTGCACGTCAAGCAGGTGCTCTAGCCAGCTGAGCTAAGCGCCCAATTTTCTGTTGCTCGATTATTATATAGCAAGTCCCCGAAAAATGCAAGTCTTTTTTGCGAAAAAGTTAAAATTAATTTCCCTTTCGTGAATATCACGAAAAAGTGCGTAAAATTTGGTGCACTGTTCGCAGAAATTTAAGGTTTCTTACAAAACTCATAAGAATCGCACATTTCTATTGTTTATTCCTTTTCCATGCCGTATAATGAAAATACTGAAAACTGTGAATAGAATGTGAATGAAAGCGGATGGCGGTTGCGCATTGCGCTTTGAATACGGAGATTTAGACAGAAGCGGAAATCTGAAAACAGACGATGACGTTGGTCCTGCACCAAGGCCGGAAAAGGAGAAACCATGAAAACACTGTCATATGTGAACTTTATCATTTCTATTTTATTTATGGCTTGCTACGCGTACCAGGCGGTCTACCTTGCGGCGGCGCTTTTAAAAAAGCAGAAAGTCTTCAAAGCGAAGAAGCTGCACCGCTACGGTGTGCTGATTGCCGCGCGCAATGAGGAAGCCGTCATTGCGCAGCTCATCCGCAGTGTGCGCGCACAGAAGTATCCCGAGGAGCTTATCGATATTTTTGTTGTGGCGGATAACTGCACGGACAACACCGCGCAGGCGGCGCGCGAAGCCGGTGCGGTCGTTTACGAGCGCCACAATACGTATGCCGTGGGCAAAGGCTATGCGCTGCGTTTCTTATTAGAAAACATTTTTAAAAATTTCGGCGAATATGCCTACGACGGTTTTTTTGTCTTTGACGCGGACAATATTCTGGATGAGAATTTTATCTCCGAGATGAATAACGTTTTTGACAACGGCTACAAGGTTGTCACGTCCTACCGCAACTCGAAAAACTTTGGCGACAACTGGATCAGCGCGGGCTACTCCATTTTCTTCCTGCGCGAAGCGACGCAGCTTAACCGCGCCCGTATGATGTTCGGCACCAGCAGCTGCGTTTCCGGCACTGGCTTTTTGTTCAGCAGCGAGATTGCACGCGAAAACGGTGGTTGGAAGCATTTCCTGCTGACGGAGGACTTTGAGTTCACCGTGGACCGCATTTTAAAGGACGACACGGTCGGTTACTGCGAAAACGCCATTATTTATGACGAGCAGCCCACGCGGCTTGGGCAGTCCTTTACACAACGTGCCCGTTGGATTAAGGGATATTTGCAGGTTTTCAGCCGATACGGCTTCAAAATGCTGAAAAAAACCGTTGTGGATGGCAGTTTTGCCTGCTTCGATATGATTATGAACAACATTCCGTGCCTTGTCTTGACCTGCGCTTCAATCGTGTTTAACGCGATTATGGTCGCGGCGGGCGTTGTGACGCGCACGCCGGATATGGGCGTTTGTGTGCTTTCCGTGTGCAGCGGTATTTTCGGTTCTATACTGACGCTGTGGTTCGTCGGCGGCATTACGTGCATCACGCAGAGAAAGCGCATCCGTGCATCGAAAAAAGCGATGTTCTTCGGTTGGCTGTTGTTCCCGCTGTTTATTTTCACCTATGCGATTGCAATGGTTTACGCGGTGTTTACGAACATTGAATGGAAGCCCATTCAGCACAAAGTGGCGCTTAGTGTGGAAGACCTGAACGACACTACCAAAAAATAGCACAAAATTGCACTCGAAAACAGGGCGTGATTTGCTATAATCTATATTTGCTTATAAACGGCACCTGTGATAAAATAGTAAGAGATTACTTTGTCACAAGTGCCGTTTTTTGCGGCAGTACAAATCCTGATTTTTCCCCAGAAGAAAGGAATGGTCACAAACATGGTCACACGCGTATTTGTGGAGAAAAGAAAGGGATTCGATGTTGAAGCACGCCACATGATGGCGGATCTTCGTCAGAATCTCGGCCTCAAGGCTATTGAGGACCTGCGTATTTTGAACCGCTATGATGTTTCCGGTCTTTCCGGCGAGGAGTTCGAGGCGGCAGCCCGCACGATCCTTTCTGAGCCGAATGTGGACAACGTGTACGACGAAAACTACAAGATCAGCAGCGAATATCACGTCTTCGCAACGGAGTTTTTGCCCGGTCAGTACGACCAGCGTGCGGATTCCGCTTCCCAGTGCGTACAGCTCTTGACGCAGGGCGAGCGCCCGCAGGTCGCTTATGCAAAAGTGATCGCCGTTAAGGGCGACCTTTCCGAAGAGGAAATGGACAAGATTAAGAACTATATCGTGAACCCGGTCGAATCCCGTTTGGCATCGATGGAAAAGCCGGAGACACTTGACATGAAGATCGATGTGCCGGCAGACGTTAAGCGCGTCACGGGCATGATCTCCTGGAGCGACGAGGAGCTTAGAGAATATTACGGCACCATGGGCTTTGCCATGACGTTTGAAGACCTCGCGTTCTGCCGCGATTATTTCCGCGACGAAGAGCACCGTGACCCGAGCGTGACGGAGCTGCGCGTGATTGATACCTACTGGAGCGACCACTGCCGCCACACCACATTCCTTACGCGTCTCAACAACATCGAGATCGAAAAGGGCAAGCTGAGCGGCGCCATCGAAAAGGCACTCGGCGAGTATTTTGCAGCCCGCGAAGAGCTGTATAAGGGCAAGGACAAGCCCGTTTCTCTCATGGACATGGCGGTCATCGGCGCGAAATACCTCAAAAAGCACGGCATGGTAGACGATCTGGATGAAAGCGACGAAATCAACGCCTGTTCCATTGAAGTGCCGGTCACGATCGACGGCAAGACCGAGCAGTGGCTCGTGCAGTTCAAGAATGAGACCCACAACCACCCGACGGAGATTGAGCCGTTCGGCGGCGCGGCAACATGCCTTGGCGGCGCGATCCGCGACCCGCTCTCCGGCAGAGCGTATGTTTATCAGGCGATGCGCGTTACCGGCAGCGGCGACCCGACTGTTCCGTTTAAGGATACGATGAAGGGTAAGCTGCCCACAAGAAAGATTACCACCGGCGCTGCGGCGGGCTATTCCTCCTACGGCAACCAGATCGGCCTTGCGACCGGTCAGGTCACGGAGCTTTATGACCCCGGTTATGTTGCAAAGCGCATGGAGATCGGCGCGGTTATCGGCGCATCTCCGAAGGCGAACGTCAAGCGCTTCGAGCCGAAGCCCGGCGATATCATTGTGCTGCTCGGCGGCGCAACGGGCCGTGACGGCTGCGGCGGTGCAACGGGTTCCTCCAAGGCGCATACGCTCGAATCCATCGAGGTTTGCGGCGCAGAGGTGCAGAAGGGCAACCCGCCGACCGAACGCAAAATTCAGCGTCTGTTCCGTGACCCGGAGGTTTCCACGCTCATCAAGCGCTGCAACGACTTCGGCGCGGGCGGTGTGTGCGTCGCCATCGGCGAGCTTGCACCGGGCCTTGAGATTGATTTGAACAAAGTCCCGAAGAAGTACGAGGGCCTCGACGGCACCGAGCTTGCGATTTCCGAATCGCAGGAGCGTATGGCGGTTGTGCTCGACCCGAAGGATGTGGAGAAATTCCGCGCCAAGGCGCAGGAGGAAAACCTCGACGCGCAGGTCGTGGCCATCGTCACCGAAGAGCCGAGACTCAAGATGGAGTGGCGCGGCGACCGCGTAGTCGACCTGAGCCGTGCATTCCTCGATACGAACGGTGTGACGCAGAACGCAGACGCGTTCATCACCGCACCGGATGAAACAAAAAATTACCGCAACGCCGTACCGGCTTGCCTTGAGAACAAATCGCTGGACGAGGCGTTCGCAGAGAACCTCTCCCGCCTCGAGGTCTGCGGCCAGAAGGGCCTTTCCGAGCGTTTCGATGCTTCCATCGGCGCAGGCACCGTTTTGATGCCGTTTGCCGGTAAGTATCAGCTGACGCCGGAAGACGCCATGGTTGCGAAGATTCCGCTGCTCACGGGTGAGACCGATGACGCCACCGCTATGGCTTACGGCTATATTCCGGGTATTGCACGCTTCTCGCCGTTCCATGGCGCAGCGTACGCCGTTGTGGAGAGTCTCTCGAAACTCGCAGCCGTCGGCGCAGATCCGATGAAGTCCCGCTTGACATTCCAGGAGTACTTCGAGCGCCTGCACGATAAGCCGGAGCGCTGGGGCAAGCCTGCCGCAGCCCTGCTCGGCGCACTCACCGCGCAGCTGAACCTCGGCCTGCCGTCCATCGGCGGTAAGGACAGTATGTCCGGCTCCTTTGAAGACCTCGATGTCCCGCCGACGCTTGTCAGCTTTGCGGTGACGATGACGAAGGCCAGCAAGACGATCTCCGGCGCGTTCAAGAACGCCGGCAGCTACGCCGTGCTGCTGCCGATTCCGGAGGACAAGGAAACCGAGCTCCCGAACTGGGAAGCTTTGAAGGCATACTACAAGAACGTGCTCGCAAAAATCGCGGACGGCTCTGTTCTTTCCGCACACGTCGTCAAGGAAGGCGGCGCGGCTGCTGCCGTTGCGAAGATGGCGTTCGGCAACAAGCTCGGCTTCAAGTTCGAGAAGACTGCCGAAAACGCAGAGCTGCTTTTTGCCCCGAAGGCCGGCGCACTCGTCGTGGAAGTTCCGGCAGATGCGCTTGAGAGCGTCAAGAATACATTCGACGCTGTTGTGCTCGGCACCGTTACCGATACGGCAAAGATTGAGCTGAACGGCAAAGCACTCGACTTGGACGACCTCATTGAGACCTGGAACGGCAAGCTCGAAAAAATCTTCGCGAATAAAGCGGAGACCGTCGCCGTAGAATATGATGTGCCGCTCGATAACCACAAGTACACCGGCTCCCCGGTCATCCGCGTCGCAAAGCCGAAGGTATTTATCCCGGTATTCCCGGGCACCAACTGCGAGATCGACACGAAGCGTGCGTTTGAAAAGGCGGGCGCAGAGACCGAGATCCTTGTTGTGCAGAACCTCTGCGCAAAGGACATCGAATACACCATCGACCGCATGGAAAAGGCAATCCGCTCCTCCCAGATCATCATGATCCCGGGCGGCTTCTCCGGCGGCGACGAGCCGGAAGGTTCCGGCAAGTTCATCGCGACAACGTTCCGCAACCCGAAGATTGCACAGGCGGTCACGGACTTGCTCGACACGCGCGACGGTCTTGTGCTCGGCATCTGCAACGGCTTCCAGGCGCTCATCAAGCTCGGTCTTGTCACCTACGGCAAGATCGTGGACCTCAAGGACGACGACCCGACCTTGACGTTTAACACGCTCGGCCGCCACGTTTCCCGCATGGTCTACACGCGCGTGACAAACACGAAGTCTCCGTGGCTCTCCGGTGTCAACGCAGGTGATGTCTTCGCCATCCCGGTCTCCCACGGTGAGGGCCGCTTTGTAGCGGATGATGCAGCGCTGAAAAAGCTCATCGAAAACGGCCAGATTGCCACGCAGTACACCACGCCGTGCGGCAAGGTGAGCGGCGACATCACATGGAACCCGAACGGCTCCGTGTGCGGCATTGAGGGCATCACAAGCCCGGACGGCCGCGTCTTCGGCAAGATGGGCCACAGTGAACGCAAGGGCGAAAACCTCTACTTTAACGTGCCGGGCGAAAAGGATCAGCAGATTTTTGAGAGCGGCGTGCGTTACTTCAAGTAATAAAAGGCAGAAACGCCTTATAAAATTCCGGTATGCGCGGGCAAAATGCTGCCCGCGCAGCCGCGTATAAGGACAATTTGGTTATGGACATTTTACAGAAAAGAACATGGGCGCAGATCGACCTCGACGCGGCGGCGCACAATTTTAAGGAAATTCGCCGCTATGTCGGCAACCGGTCGATGGTCTGCTGTGTGATTAAGGCAGATGCCTACGGGCACGGCGCGGTGCGCATGGCAGAGGAATACGAAGCCCTCGGCGCAGACTGGCTGGCGCTTTCCAACATTGAGGAAGCCTTGCAGGTGCGTCGTGCGGGTATCAAGCTGCCGCTGCTCGTGCTGGGCTATACCCCGGCGGAAGCCGCAGACGTGCTTGCCGAAAACGACATTGCGCAGTGCGCGTATTCTGCAGAATACTGCGCGGCGCTCTCCGAAAACGCCGTAAAAAGCGGCGTTAAGGTGAAGATTCACGTCAAGGTCGATACCGGCATGAGCCGCCTCGGGTTCTATTTTCAGGACGTTGAGCGCGACAAAGAGGCCGTAAACGTTGTGGCAGAAGCGTGCCGCCGCCCGGGGCTTATCCCGGAGGGCATCTTCACGCATTTTGCCGTGGCAGATGGTGGCGAGAATGGCAAGGCATTTACCTTGAAGCAGTTCTCGTGCTTTATGGCGCTCATCGCGGAGCTTGAAAAGCAGGGCATCACGTTTAAAATTCACCACTGCGCGAACAGCGGTGCAATCCTCGATTACCCCGAGATGCACCTCGATATGGTGCGTGCGGGCGTGATTTTATACGGCATGGAACCGTCGCTCAGCGTGGAGCATCACGCGGATTTCCGCCCGGTGCTCAGCCTGCACTCCGTCATTTCGCACGTGAAGGAGATTGAGCCCGGATCGGACATCAGTTATGACCGCACATTCACCGCAAAGGAACGCATGCGCGTCGCGACCATTCCGGTCGGCTACGCGGACGGCTACTCCCGCAGGCTTTCGAACCGCGGCAGTGTGCTCATTCACGGTACGCGTTGCCCGATTTTAGGTAAAGTCTGCATGGACCAGTGCATGGTGGATGTTTCCGCCGTGCCGCAGGCGAAGGTAGGGGACACCGTAACGCTCATCGGCCGCGACGGCGAGGATGAGATCACCGCGGCGGAAATTGCCGGCATCATGGAGACAATCCACTATGAAGTGGTGTGCGACATCTCAAAGCGCGTCACACGCGTTTACCTGAAAAACGGCAAAGAAGTCAGTGTTCTGGACTGTATTTTGGACAAATATTGATTGTAAAGCAGCGGCTTTTGGCTTCGTTCAGCCGGGTCGCTGCTTTAAATTTATAGTGATTTGGAAGGGTGAAAGTGATGGAAAAACTTTTAAAGCTGCGCGATGAAATGAAAGAGGATTTGCTGCACGGTTCTATTTTCCCGTTCTGGGAGCAATATACCATCGATCACGAAAACGGCGGCTTTTACGGCGCCGTGACGGTCGATAAGGTTATTCACAAGGACGCGTCCAAGGGCCTTGTGCTGAATGCACGTTTGCTGTGGACATTTGCGGGCGCGTACCGCATTTTCGGCGACGAGAAGTATAAGGAGCTCGCCGACCGCGCGTTTAACTACGTCGTTGAGCGCTTCTGGGACCACAAAAACGGCGGCGGTTTCTGGATGCTGCACGCAGACGGCTCTGTGGAAGACGACACGAAGATGACCTACGGCCAGGGCTTTTTGCTGTATGCGTTCTCTGAGTACGTCCGCGCAACGGGCAGCGAGGAAGCACGCAGATATGCCGATATGACGTATGATTACATCGAAAACGAGTGCAAAGAGGGCAACTATTACCTTGAAAACGCACGCGGCACGGGCAGCAGCAACGGCGCCATTACGGAGGCGGGCAACCTTTCCATGAACACGCACATCCACATTCTGGAGCCGATGACGTGCTACTTCCGTATTCGCCACGATGCCTGCGTGGAGGAGAGCCTTGTGAACCTCATCGAGATCACCGCACGCAGAATTTACGACACCGAGCACCACCATTTTGTCATGTTCTTCAACGATAAAATGGAGCCGCTGCCGGGCGAGGTTTCGTTCGGCCATGACATTGAGGGTTCCTGGCTGTTGACGGAAGCTGCCGAAGTGCTCGAAAAGTACGGCGCAGATAAAGCCCGTGCGGAAAAGCTCCTTGAGGAAGCGAAGGAGGTCGCCATCAACATGGTGAACTTCACGCTGAGCCACGGCATGGATACGGACGGAGGTCTGTTTGACGAGGGTCACGAAGAAGGCGGCATCGCTGTGCCGAATAAGGTCTGGTGGGTGCAGGCGGAAGCCGTTGTCGGCAGCGTGAACGCATGGCAGATTACGGGCGACGAGAAGTATCTCGATTCCGCGCTGAAGAGCTGGGCATACATCAAAGCCGAAATCATCAACGGCCCGGCGGGCGAGTGGTTTGCAAGCGGTAAAAATTCCCCGGACGAGGAAAATTCGCACCTGCTGTGCGGCCCGTGGAAGTGCCCGTACCACAACGCCAGAGCCGCGTTTGAAATTTACGAGCGCTGCGAGGCACTGGAAAAGTAAACAGCAACAGCAAAGCCCTGCCGAGAAAATTCCCGGTAGGGCTTTTGTCATGCTTAAATTAAATTTAATCGAACCCGTAGTTTTCCACACCCGAAAGCTCGGAGTGCGTTTTGGCATAGCTCTGCGCGGCGGTATAAAAATCCTCCCAAGTTTTCTCCGGCGCACCGGGGGAAAGCGGATGCAGGCGCAAATTGCTGTCCTCACGCACGGCGGCATAAGCGTAATCGCTGTAAATCAAAATGCCCGTCACATTGTCGAGCAGGTCGTAGCTTCGCGGCAACTCGTAAATGGTCTCCGTATCCGTCGTTTCGAGCACCTCAAGGTCAAATACGTGCCTATACTGCCCGGTGACGTACAGGTCACAGAGGTCGGTAAAACCGTTTTCAAGAAAAACAGGGGAATCGCCGTCAAAATAGAGCCGCAGCACGGAAACGTCGCCCTCTGTGCCGCCGAATTCAAGTGCAGGCACATCGACCTTGTGCGCCGCACAGCCGGAAAGCAAGAGCAGCAAACCGAGCAGAATCAAAACGGACAATAAACGCTTTTTCATGTGCATACCCCCTTTCGGAAAACAGGCGGTGTGAGGGCTTCCTTATTTATTCAGTAATTCGTCAACCTCGACGGGTTCCAGCTCTTTCAATGCCGGGTGGTCGGTCAGCGTTTTCAGCATGCGCCAACCGAAATGATCTTCTTCCAAATTCTCCGGAACGGGACGGAAGCCGAAATCAAGGTACAGCTTTGCGGCGACCCACGTGGTGGTCTGGGTGGGCACGAACAGCTCTTTGTAGCCGAGCGCCTGCAAACGGTGCAGCGTGTGCGCGATGAGCGGGCGGGAAAGTCCCTTGCCTTGCGCGTCGCGGCTTACGGAAACCCAATGCAGCCAGCCACCGGGCAGCTTTTCATCGAAAAACGCCGTTGCGGTCGCAACCTTCTTTCCGTTCGGGTCGACGATGAAGAACATTCTGTCGGGCAGAACGTCTTCGTGCTTGCCGTAGTAGCGCTGCCACGCGTCCACGCCTTCCTCAAAAGTCGAAAACTCTTTCGCCGATTTTTCAATCTCAATCCACGTATCGCGGTCGCCGGGGGTGTAGGTTGTGAACGAATACCCCGCGGGCAGATTGTAATGCGGAATTTCCGTTTTCGCCGGCATGGTCATGAACAGATGGTAATACTTCAAACGGCTGTCGTGATTATCTAAATGTAAAGAAGCTAAGTCTTTCATAGATTTGATTATGAATTAGGATTCATTTCTGCCGCAGCATTTCTTGTATTTCTTGCCGCTGCCGCACGGGCACGGGTCGTTTCTGCCGGGCTTTTTGCCGTTTTTGCGCACCGGCTGCTTGACGGCCGGCGTATCGGAGGATGTTGTGCCTGTTTCCTTGGCGACGGCTTCACGCTTCGGTGCTTCCGGTGTCTTCAGGCGCACAGTCAGAATCATGCGGGCGGTGTTTTCGCGGATCGTGTCGATCATCGCGTCAAACATGTCAAAGCCCTCTTCGCGGTATGCAATGACCGGGTCTTGCTGGCCGTAGGCGCGCAGACGGATGCCCTTCTGGAGCTCATCCATCGCATCGATGTGATCCATCCACTGCGTATCGACATTCTTCAGCAGCACCACGCGCTCCACTTCACGCATGATCGGCGGGGTGAACGCCTTCTCACGCAGGTCGTAAAGCTTGTGCGCACGCTCCTTGAGAAAATCGATGACCGTTTGCTGCTCGAGATCCTCAAACGCCTGACCCTCATAGTGCAGCTCATCCGGATTGACCATCCAGCCGAGGTAGTGGTCGCGCAGACCGCGGAGATCCCAGTCGTCGTGCAGGGTGTTCTCCGGCAAGAAGCGCTTGACGTTCGCTTCGATGGCCTGATCGATCATGGACATAATCTGCGGCTTCACGTTGTCGCCGTTCAGCACACGGTCACGCTGCTCATAGATGATCTCGCGCTGGCGGTTCATCACGTCGTCATACTGCAGAACGTTCTTACGAATGGCAAAGTTTCTGCCCTCGACCTTCTTCTGTGCGTTTTCGATGGTGTTGGAGAGGATAGACGCTTCGATCGGCATGTCCTCGTCCACATTCAGGCGGTCCATAATGGTCTGGATGCGGTCGCCGCCGAACAGACGCATGAGGTCGTCTTCAAGAGAGATGTAGAAGCGGCTCTTACCGGGATCGCCCTGACGGCCCGCACGGCCGCGCAGCTGGTTATCGATACGGCGAGATTCGTGGCGCTCCGTGCCGATGATGTACAGGCCGCCGAGCTTGCGAACTTCCTCTGCCTCCGGCGCAATCTCCGCTTTGTATTTTTTATTGAGCTCCGCAAATGTCTTGCGGGCATTCAAAATCTCTTCATCGTCCGTGTAGCCGTAGGCGGAAGCCTCGCCGATGAGCTCCTCAGAGAACTGCATGCGGCGCATTTCGGCACGCGCCATAAACTCTGCGTTACCGCCGAGCAGAATATCCGTACCACGGCCGGCCATGTTCGTTGCGATGGTCACGGCGCCCTTACGGCCTGCCTGTGCGACGATTTCGGCTTCTTTTTCATGGTACTTTGCGTTCAGCACTTCGTGCTTGATGCCGCGGCGCTTCAGCATGGCGCTGAGCTGCTCGGATTTTTCAATCGTGATGGTACCGACCAGCACCGGCTGGCCTTTTTCGTGGTGCTCGATGATGTCGTTGATAACGGCATTGAACTTGCCCTTTTCGGTCTTGTAAACAACGTCCGGGCAGTCTTCACGAATCATCGGCTTGTTTGTCGGAATCTCTACAACGTCCAGTTTGTAAATTTCGCTGAACTCGGATTCCTCGGTCATGGCCGTGCCGGTCATGCCGGAGAGTTTGTTGTAAAGGCGGAAGAAATTCTGGAACGTGATGGTTGCAAGCGTTTTGCTTTCGCGCGCGATTTTCACGCCTTCCTTCGCTTCAATGGCCTGATGCAGACCTTCGTTGTAGCGTCTGCCGTACATCAGACGGCCGGTGAATTCATCAACGATGATGACTTCGCCGTCGCGCACGACGTAATCGATATCGCGCTGCATGATGCCGTTCGCCTTGATCGCCTGATTGATGTGGTGCTGAATGGTGATGTTGTCCGGGTCCGTGAGGTTTTCCAAGCTGAAGAACTGCTCGGCTTTTTTTACGCCGCGCTTGGTGAGCGTTGCGGTCTTCTGCTTTTCGTTGATGATATAATCGTAATCCTCGTAGATCTCGTCATTGTCTTCCTTTTCGTTCGTCTCCGCCACGCGGATGGGGCGCAGCGTCTTTGCAAAGCGGTCGGCGACGTTGTAAAGCTCGGTGGACTGCTCGCCCTGACCGGAAATGATGAGCGGGGTACGTGCCTCATCGATGAGGATGGAGTCCACCTCGTCCACGATGGCGAAGTTATGGCCGCGCTGCACCTTGCGCTCCTTGTAGGTGACCATGTTGTCACGCAGGTAGTCAAAGCCGATCTCATTGTTCGTTGCGTATGTGATGTCGCAGGCGTAGGCTTTTTTCTTTTCGTCCGGCTCCATGCCGGGGATGGCAAGGCCTACGGTAAGACCGAGGTAGTTGAACACACGCGCCATCATTTCGCCCTGATATTTTGCAAGGTAATCGTTGACGGTGACGATGTGTACACCCTTGCCGCTTAAAGCGTTGAGGTACGCCGGGAGGGCAGCGGTGAACGTCTTGCCTTCGCCGGTCTTCATCTCGGCGATGCGACCCTGATGCAAAATGATGCCGCCGATAATCTGTACCGGGAACGGCTTGATGGAGAGCACGCGCCACATGGCTTCGCGGCACGTTGCAAACGCTTCGGGCAGGATGTCATCAAGGGAAGAGCCGAGGGAGAGGCGCTCTTTCAACACAGCGGTCTGGCTCTTCAGCTCCTCATCTGTCATTTTTGTGTATTTGTCATCGAGCGCGAGCACCGCTTGCTTAAGCGGTTCAATGCGCTTTAATTCTTTCTTGCTGTAGCTGCCGAACAGCTTTGTGAGTAGGTTCATGGTTCGGGAACACTTTCCTTTCTTTCGCGCGGATTCCCCGCGCGCGGCATATAAATCAGTATAGCATGGAACAGCATAAAAAAGCAAGCGATAGGGGCATATTCATGAAAACTTTATAGGTAATCAAAAAGAAGCGCATTTTAAAACGCAAAAACGGCAGTGCAAGTCGAGAAAAACAGCAAAATACAGGATAGCCTTAGCCGAAATGCACAAAAAACTCTTTTTTTCCAAATCATAAACAGCTTATGAACAAAATGTGACTTTTTATTCGGTTTTCTCTTGATTTTCGCAAAATTAGAGGCTATACTATAGGTAACAATTCCTGTTTTTCCGATGTGTGCAAACCATAACTGGTCAAAAAAACGAAGAACAGGAAATTCTTTAATTTATAGGAGAGTGAACATCCTTGGACAAATTCTTCAAAATTTCCGAGCGTGGCTCGAACGTCCGCACAGAGATCATTGCCGGTCTCACGACGTTCTTCGCGATGGCTTACATCGTAGTCACGAACCCGAACCAGATTGTTAGCTTCAACCATCTGGCTCCGGATGCCGACCCGGCCTTCCAGCAGATTTGGAACGCTGTGTATGTCGCATCCATTCTGGCAGCAATCATCGGTACGCTGCTGATGGCTCTGTATGCGAAGATGCCGTTTGCACAGGCTTGCGGCATGGGTCTGAACTCCTTCTTCTTCGTATCCTTCATTCTGCCGGAGATCATCTCCGGCGGCGACGTCATCAAGGGCTACCATGCAGGCCTCGTCATCATTCTGGTTTCCGGTATCGTCTTCCTGCTGTTCTCTGTCACGGGTCTCCGCGTCAAGGTCGCAAAGGCTCTTCCGGACTGCCTCAAGAAAGCAATCCCGGCCGGTATCGGTCTGTTCATCGCTTTCCTCGGCTTCCAGAATGTTGGCATCATCCAGACTAACCAGTACACGCTCGTTCAGTTCGTCGATATCCACGGCGCACTGAAGGCAGGCGCATTCTTTGCGGATGTTGAAGGTGCAAAGGCATTTATGCCGGCTATCCTCGCATTCCTCGGTCTGCTTGTCATTGCAATTCTTGAAAAGCACAATGTCAAGGGCGGCGTGCTCATCAGCATCGCAGGCATTTCCGTTCTGTACTATCTCCTTTCCGGCACGACCCCGACCTTCGACATGAGCCAGATCGGCCAGACCTTTAAGGATTTCGGCTCCATCGGCATCACCGGTGTGTTCCAGGCTGACGCTTGGAAGCGTGCGTTTACAGGCTCTGAGCTCGGCGGCATCTTCTCCGCAATCATGCTCATCGTTACGTTCTGCCTCGTCGATATGTTCGACACCATCGGCACCCTGTACGGCACCGCTTCTCAGGCAAACATGCTGGATAAGAACGGCGATCCGATCAACGTTAACCAGTGCATGACCAGCGACTCTGTTGCAACGGTTGCGGGCGCTGTTTGCGGTACTTCCACCTGCACCACGTTCGTTGAGTCCGCTGCTGGCGTTGGCGCCGGCGGCAGAACCGGCCTTACGAGCCTTGTTGTTGCAATTTGCTTCGCGGTTTGCCTGTTCCTCAGCCCGGTCGCTTCTCTTGTTCCGACCTGCGCTACGGCTCCGGCACTCATCTATGTCGGCGTTCTGATGATGAAGGGCTTCGCAAAGGTCGATATGTCCGACCTGCGCAGCGCTGTTCCGGCGTTCCTCGCTCTCATCATGATGCCGCTGACCTACTCTATCTCCAACGGTATCGGTATCGGCGCGATCGCTTATGTGCTCATCACGCTCTTCACCGGTAAGTACAAGAAGAACGACATCGGTATCACCATTATCGCTGCGCTCTTCGTCATTAAGTTTGTCTTTGTTACGATGTAATTCGTACATAAAACGAACTTTAGCTTGAGATAACATAAGAGGCGCTCGCTTGTGATTTTTCACGGCGGGCGCCTTTTTTCGTTTTATTGCGCGGTTTTGTCCTGCTATACTTTGGACATATCGGACGAGTAAAAGGAGCAGGCGATGAAACAGGCGAATAGTTTGCTTTTAAACGCGTTGAAAGCAGCGATACATAACGAAAAAGCGGCGCTCGGTGTGCTGCCGCAGGAAACACAGACGGAGCTTTTGCGCCAGGCGGTGCGCCACGGCGTGCTGCCGCTTGTTCTTGATGCGTGCGGCAAGGCACTGAAAGCTGCGCGGCAAATGGCGTTTTGCCAAACGGCAGAGCAGATTTTGAAAACGCAGGTATTTTTACAGCTTTACAGCAAGCTGCGCGAAATGAAATTGCATCCGCTCGTGCTGAAAGGCCCGGTGTGCGCTGTGCTGTACCCGAAGCCGGAGCTGCGGCTGTTCTCGGATGTCGATTTACTGGCGGTTTCGGGTGAATTTGACCGCACACGCAATGCTTTATTGCGTCTCGGCTGCCGCACAGCAGGGGAGAGTGTCGATCCGCTTGAACAGACATTTTACCTGCCCGGCAGTCCGCTCGTTTTAGAACTGCACGGCGCGGCGTTCCCGGAAAACGATGCGTACGGGCACATGAACGCCTTTTTCGCGCATGAAAAGCTGCGCACGGAAACCGTTTTCGTGCAGGGCGAAGAAATTTATACGCTCGGCGCGAACGAGACGTTTTTGTACCTTTTGTGCCACAGCTTAAAGCACTTTCTGCACGGCGGGTGCGGCATCCGCGTGGTGTGTGATTTGCTGTTGTTTGCCGAAAAGCATGAAAAGGAGCTTGACAAACTGTATTTGCGCCGCTGCTGCGAAAAGCTTTCGGCACTCGAATTTTTGACAGCGCTCTTTGAAATCGGCGAGAAATATCTCGGCTTTGAGAAAACGGAAAGCTTAGCGCTGCTTCGTGTGCACCCCGCGCCGGATGAGACTGCGCTTTTAGAGGATATTTTGGCAGGCGGCGTGCATGGTGCGGCAGAAAAAAGCCGCTTGCACAGTGCGAACATGACGCTGCACGCGGCGGCTGTGCAGAATGCAGGAAAACGCGAGCGCTTTTCCGTGCTGCGTGCGGCGTTCCCCTCTGCAAAAGCGCTGCATTGCGCGCCGCATAGCTTGCCTGCCGCATGGGGAAGGCGGCTTATACGCTACGGTAAGGAAAACATTCAAAACCGTACGAGCCTTAGAAAAAGTGTCGAGATCGGCAAGCGGCGCGTGGCGCTTCTCAAAACATATCACCTCATAACATAAGCCGGCGGCTGCGCCCAACTCGGGTACAGCCGCCGGCGCTTTATTTTTGATTAACGGATGCGGAACGTCTTGATCTCATACGGCTTGATGGTGAATTTGAATGTACTGCTTTCGACCGGGACATCCGTGAGCGCATTCTCCTGCAAGTCACACTCCGTAACGGAAGCGATGGGGCGGTTCCAATGCAGTTTTGTCGTTGTGCGGGCGTTTTCACATTCGTACAGACGCACGATCACGCCGTCGCCGTCTTCCGCTTGCTTGACGGTTTCCAAAATGACGTTTTTTGTGTCCACACTCGCGAGAGAGTACGCTTCGCCTGCTATGCCGCCTGCGGTGGCGCGCACAGGCTGATTCAGGAAGTACGCCTGCGCTACGGTCTCCGCGCTGCGCCATGTTTCGGCGTGCGGGTAGAGCGCGTAGGTGAATACGTGCATCTCCTGATCGGCGACAGGGTTCGGTTCTGTGCCGGATTTGATGAGCGTCAGCGCCATTTCGCCGTTGTGCACGGAGTGACCGTATTTGCAGTCGTTTAACAGGCTGATGCCGTAGTGATCCTCGGAAACATCGATCCACTTTTGGCCGCAGCTCTCAAAGCGTGCCTGCTCCCAGCTCGTGTTCTGATGTGTTTTGCGCGTCACGTTGCCGAACTGAATCTCAAATGTTGCTTCGTCCGTGTGTACGTCCATCGGGAAGTGGGCTTTCAGGAGGTGCTGGTGCTCTTTCCAGTCGACCGTCGTCTCAAAGTCGATGCGCGGGCACGCGGCGTAGAAGTGAATTTTCTGGCAGATGACCGAACGGCTGACCTTGCGCTCCATCTCGAGAGTTGCGCGCACGGGGCCGCGTTCCGTCCATTCCATGCGCTGCACGATGCGCAGACGGTAAAGCTCATCACAAATGCGCTCCACACGTTTAGCGAGATACCTCATAGTTGCAACTCCTTTTCTATAGCGGTTGGGGTCTCGTAAAAACTGGTGCTTTTGACTTGATTTTAGCATAATAAGGTACAGAAAACAAGATAAAATGCACAGATTCTTCCGGCTTTTCATACGTTAGAATTGTCTTTATGCACACGTCGCGTCGAAAATGCAGAAAAACAAGTTATTTATGCACAGAACACAAAAAATAATTGAAAATCAGCGGAAAGTACGCTATACTAAATCTATAAATCAGAGCGTATTTTGAGAAAAGCAACGGTGGCTCAGCCCCGAAAAACAGCGGTTTTGGAGTGCTGTATTCAAATCACATCACATAGAAAACAGAGGAAAAAATATGCGAAATAAGGCTTGGATCCTTTTGCTTTTTGCCACGCTTATGGCGCTGCTTTGCGCATGCAGCGATACGGCACAGCAACCGGAGACGGAAAAACCGAAAATACGTATCGGCGGCACAACGTATGCGCCGTATTTTTACCGCAATATCGGCGGCAACTATACCGGCATCGACGTGGAGATTGCCGAGGAAGCCTGTGCGCGTATCGGGTATGAGCCGATCTTCGTGGAGCTCGATATTGACAAGGGCTTTGAGCTTTTGGATGAAGACTATGTGGATTGCCTTTGGTGCTGCCTGACGATGGAAGGCAAAGAAGATAAGTTTATTTGGGCAGGGCCGTATATGTACACGCAGCGCGTGGTCGTGGTGCCGGCGGACAGCGAGATTGAAACACTGGAAGACCTTGCCGAAAAGTGCGTGGCGGTGCAGGCCGGCTCTATAAGCGAGGAGATCATTTTAAAAGGGCTGAACCCGAATTTGCCGGAGATTACGGACCTTTCCACATTCAGCACGATGGGCGAGGTGTTTACTTCGCTGCGCAAGGGCTATGCGGATGCGGCCATCGGGCATGAAAGCTCGCTGAGATTATATACGGACGAATACCCGGACGGCTACCGCTACCTCAACATGAACATGTACAGCGACGCCGTGGGCGTGGCATTTAAACCGGACGGCGATGCAGTACTGGCAGAAAAGCTGACGCAGACGCTGCTTGAAATGCGCGAAGACGGCACAACGGCCGCTATTGTGAAAAAATATGGGTTGGATGCCGAAAAAAGCGTGAACGGAGGTACCGAATGATGCCGAAGTTCAAGGGAAAAACAAAACCGAAGCTCCATAAGCCGAGCATGGAAACGGTCATGCGGTGGATGGTCACGCTTCTTCTCGGCTTTGTTGTGCTGCTGCCGGTATTTGCAGGCGTAACACAGTATGAACAGAACAGGGCGAAAGCGGATGTTGAGGACGTACTCGCTTTTATGCAGACGAGCTGCCGTAAGTACGACAACTACCGCTTGGCCAATACCACCGAAGCGCTGCAAGATATTTTGACCAAAGTCAAAACACTGACGGCGTACCGTTACGAAGAGGAAGATGCGCTTTTAAACGAAAACCGCTTACAGAGCTATGCGAAATTTCAGTATTTGACCGGCATTTTTGTTTTGGATGAAAATTTCTCCGTGCTGGCTCATTACGACAAAGCGGGCAAGGATGAAAGTCTGCTGCTTAGCCAGATAACTGGGGACAAAAATGCGACGGATATTTTGAACTATCCGCAGAAAACCTATGCCGACCAGATCTGTTTAAACGACAATACGTATAACTACGCCATTTCCGCACGGCAGGATAAACCGGGCCTCGTTATTTGCTATACGGATATCACGCGCTTTCAAAACGATAAAAATGAGCTTTCTCTCTCCAATATGCTGGATGCTGAAATGTTCCGGCAGGATGTGACCGTCGTCATCACGGACGGCATGCGCGTTATCAGCACGAATTGCGAGCAGCTGGAGAACACGCTTGTGCAGTATTATCCTATTGCTGACGTGCTCGTTGGAGGGGAGCAACTTACACCGGACACATTGCTGCAATTAAAAAACGACAGCGGCACATGGTACGGTATGTTCACCCAGTACAGAGATTATTATTTGTATGCCTTTTTCCCGAGTCGCGTAGTCTACGCAAGTCGCCGCGGTTGGATGCTGCTGTTTACGGCAATCTACCTGTTTTGCGGCATGGGGTACCTTATTTGGCGGCAGTACAGTAAAAAGCGCCGCTTACTGCGTATGGAAAAGGAATACCACCTTGTCAGCGCCATTTCGAGCATTTACCTGTCAAACCTGCTCATTCACCCGCAGGACGATACATGGGAGCCCGTTGTGCAGAGTGAGCGCATGAAAGCAATTACAAACGGTGTTTTAAGCGCAAAAGCCATGCTGGAAAAGTTTAACACCGAGTGCGTAGCCGAGGCGTACCGGGAGGAATTCCGTGCGTTTACGGACCTCGATACCGCTCAGCAGCGCTTAGAGGGCAAGGCTTTTGACGGCTTCACAATGGAAAATGTGGAGGGCAAGTGGTACCAGCTTCTTCTTGTGCCGCAGCGCCGCTTTACGCACCGGGAAAAGCCGAGCTCACTCATGCTTTTGTTCCGCGATGTTTCGGAGCAAAAGGAGCGCGATATGGAATATCAGGAAAACCTGCGCCGCGCAGCAGAGGAAGCTACCCTTGCAAACGCCGCCAAAACGGATTTCCTGCGCCGCATGAGCCATGACATCCGCACGCCGATCAACGGCATCCGCGGCATGGTACAGATTGCCGACCGTTTCCCGAACGACGCGAAAAAGCAGGCGGAATGCCGCGAAAAAATTATGCGGTCTTCGGATTTTCTTTTAGAGCTTGTAAATGATGTGCTCGATATGAGCAAGTTGGAATCCGGCGAAATGCAGCTTGAGGAAGTGCCGTTCAATTTGAACGAGCTGCTGCACGATGTGGGCACGCTGCTCTCCACGCAAGCGCAGGCGCGCGGTATTACGTGTACCCTCACAATGGACGATAAGCGCGAAAATCATGTCATCGGTAGCCCGCTGCATTTAAGACAGATCTTTCAAAACATCGGCGGCAACGCCATCAAGTATGGCAGAGCCGGCGGCTATGTACATGCTGCGTGCAGCATTGTTTCACAAACAGAGAACACCGTTCGCTACCGCTTTATCTGTGAAGATAACGGCTGCGGCATGAGCGAAGAATACCAAAAGCATATGTTTGAGCCGTTCTCGCAGGAAAATTCCGGTGCACGCACTACGTATCAGGGTACGGGGCTCGGCCTTTCCATCGTGAAAAAACTCGTGGATGCCATGGGCGGCACCGTCACCGTGGTCAGCGAAAAGGGCGTGGGCACCACATTCATCACGGAGATTCCGCTGAAGCTCGACCCCGCGGCGTCTGATGCCGAAAAGCCGGAGGAAGAGATCGATACCACCGTGTTCCGCGGGCTGCATGTGCTGCTTGTGGAGGATAACGAAGTGAACATGGAGATTGCGGCGTTCCTGCTTGAGGACAGCGGCGCCGAGGTCACAAAAGCATGGAACGGCGCAGAGGGCCTGGAGAAATTCAACGCCTCGGCCCCGGGTACGTATGATCTCATCTTAATGGACATCATGATGCCCGTGATGAACGGTTTGGAGGCGGCAGAGAAGATCCGCGCGCTCGACCGCCCGGATTCGGAGACCGTGCCGATTTTCGCCATGACGGCAAACGCGTTTTCCGACGACGCCGCCCGCAGCCGCAAAGCCGGTATGAACGAGCACCTCACAAAGCCGCTCGAACTTGAAAAGATCACAAAAGCGGTGCGCAAATATTGCAAGAAAAATAGCCGATAAAAGCCATAAAACGGCGGCGTGCCTTTAAAAGCGGTGCGCCGCCGTCTTTTTATGGGCTGCAGTGTGCCTGTTCCTACCAAAATACCAATGTGCAGAAATTTCATAAATTGATTCTGAAAATAAGATGAATTCCTGTGGGAATTTTCTCCGCATGAAGGGTGAAATCATAGTGTTGATATGATAAAATAATAGCGCGAATTATGCAGAAAATGAGAATTTCAGACGCGGCTTTCGCATTTTAAGCCTATAAAACTGCTCGATTATGCGAAAAGCAGCATAAATATACGAAATACGAAGCTCGGTTTAGAAAGGGAGGACGTTCCATGGCTTATATGCGACTTGGCGATCTGCTGATTGCGGCAGGCGCCATTACGCAGGAGCAGCTTGAAGAAGCGCTGACCATTCAAAAGCAGAAGAAAGAACGTCTCGGCGACGTTCTGATTGAAACTAATATCATCACGGAACGGCAGCTCATTGAAGCACTGCAAATGCAGCTCGGCGTCGATTTCATCGATTTAACGGCGATCTCCATTCCATTAGAGCTCGCCAAATTTGTGCCGCGCGCCATCGCGAAAAAATACAATGTGGTGCCGGTAAAGCTTGTAAAAGACGAGCTCTTTGTTGCCATGAGCGATCCGTTGAACTTCGTTGCGCAGGAAGAGATTAAGGCCGCTTCGCATAAGCGCGTTGTGCCGATGATCTCTACGCGCCGCGCGACCGAGCAGGCCATCGGCACATTGTACGGCAGCGAAGGCACGGCCCGCGCCATTGAAGAAATGAAGCGAGAGGTCGGCACATCCACACCGGATATCGTGCCGGTGCAGATGAACCAGACGAATGCCGGCAACGCGTCTGCCGCGCCGACGATCCGCTTTGTAAACTCCGTCATTGAGCGCGCCTTTTTGGAGCGCGCGAGCGACATCCACCTTGAGCCGCAGGAGGGCGAAATGGTGGTGCGCATGCGTATCGACGGCATTTTGAGAAAGATTTTGACCGTGCCCGCGAATTTGCAGAGCAACGTTATTTCCCGCCTGAAAATCATGGGTGGCATGAATATTTCCGAGCGCAAGATCCCGCAGGACGGCCGCGCCATGGTGCAGGTGCGTCACCACGAGATCGACCTGCGTATCTCGTCCATGCCGACGATCTACGGCGAAAAGATTGTTTTGCGTTTGCTCGATAAATCCGGGCATACGATCACGAAGCAGTCCATCGGCCTTGAGGGCACAGACCTGCAAAAGTATGACGCGCTGCTCAAAAACAGCAGCGGCGTGATTTTGATTGTGGGCCCGACCGGTTCCGGTAAATCCACGACGATGTGCGCCATGCTGCAGGAGCTTGCAAATGAGGAAACGAACCTCATGACGCTGGAAGACCCGGTGGAATACAACATTCCGGGCGTTAACCAGTGCCAGATCAACGAAAAGACCGGCATGACGTTTGCGACAGGACTGCGCGCCATCTTGCGTCAGGACCCGGATGTCATTTCCGTCGGTGAAATTCGCGACGGAGAGACGGGCGCCATTGCCATTCGTGCTGCTATTACGGGCCATTTGGTGCTTTCTACTTTGCATACGAACGACGCCGTTTCCGCCATCGACCGCCTGGTCGATATCGGCGTGGAGCCGTACCTCATTTCCAGCGCGTTGCGCGGCGTCATCTCCCAGCGCCTTGTGCGCAAGGTCTGCCCGCACTGCAAGAAGGCGTATAGGCCGGAGGCGGAGGAGCTTGCCATGCTCGGCCTGCCGGAGGACGCCAACGTGCAGTTCTACCGCGGCGAGGGCTGTCAGGAGTGCTACCACACCGGCTACAAGGGTCGCCGTGCCGTCTTTGAAATCTTCATGCTCAACGGGCGCATTCGCCGCATGGTTACAGAAGGCGCAAAGTACGATGCGCTTTTAAGGGCAGCGGTGGAGACTAACTTTGTCACGATGCGCGAAAATTGCCGTAACCTTGTTTTGCGCGGCGAGATCAGCGCAGCGGAAGCCGCGCGCGCCATCAATTCCACAGCGGATTGACATTCTGCTGAAAATCTGTTGAAAACTTGCTCATAACTTTCGGAAAGGACGCAGTCGCCGCGTTTCGGCGATGGTTTTAATATGCTTGAAATCAGCGAAATCATCGCGCAGGCGCAGCAAAAAGGCGCTTCCGATATTCATATTGTCACCGGTCTGCCGGTGAAATGTCGCATAGACGGCAAGGTGCAGAACCTCACGGAGAAAGTCCTCACGTGGGAAGACTGCGAATACTACGCAAAATGCCTTGCAGGCGACCTTTTCCACGAGATCGAATGCATCGGCGAGCTTGATTTGGCGCGGACGTTTCCGTGCGGAGCGCGAACCAGAATTAACCTGTTCCGCCAGCAGGGGGCGGTTTCGGCGGCGATCCGTATTTTGGCGGATACCATCCCGGAGATCGAGGCGCTGAATTTGCCGCCGGTCGTTTCCGAATTCCCGGAGTACCGCAGCGGCATCATTTTAGTCACGGGTGAAACGGGTTCCGGCAAATCCACGACGTTGGCGGCGATTTTAAACCGCATCAACCATACGCGGCGCAGCCACATCATCACGCTGGAAGACCCGATCGAATACATTTACGAGCCGGATCAGTGCATCATCAACCAGCGCGAGATCGGCAAAGACACCAGAAGCTACGCAGACGGCCTGCGGTCTATCCTGCGTGAGGACCCGGACGTTATCCTCATCGGCGAGATGCGCGACCTCAATACCATTGAGACCGCATTGACGGCGGCGGAAACGGGCCACTTGGTCTTCGCCACCCTGCACACAAACTCCGCAGCGGATTCCGTTGACCGCATGGTGAACGTGTTCCCGGAGGGGCAGCAGCGTCAGATTCGATTGCAGCTTTCCACTACGTTGCGTGCGGTGCTTTCGCAGCAGCTGTTGCCGAAGCGCGCGGGCGGCCGGGCGGCGGCGTGCGAAGTCATGATGGTGAACAGCGCCATCAAAAATTTAATCCGCGAGGGTAAGACCCCGCAGATTGACAGCTTCATTACCATGAACGCGCAGGACGGCAGCATTACGATGGATAATGCCCTGCTGAAAATGGTGCGCGAGGGCACCGTAACGTATGAAACGGCGCTCGGCTACGCCAGAGACCGAGAAGCGTTTTCCAAGGGAAGACGCGGCTAAATTTAGAAAGAAAGCGAGGGAGCGGGTTTGACGACCTATAAATACAAAGGGCTTTCCCCGGACGGCGCAAAGCTTTCCGGCGTCATCAAAGCGTATAACGAGTTTGAAGCGGTCGCGCAGCTGCGCGAGACCTGTTCCGTCATCACCAAAATAGAAGAAGTCAAAGAGACGCAGAGCTGGAACAAACAGATCGGCACGAAGAAAATCAAAGACAAGGAGCTTGCCATCATTTGCTCGCAGTTCGCCATCATTTTGACCTCCGGTCTTCCCATTGTGCGCTGTGTGGAGATGGTTGCGGCACAGGCGCGCACCAAAGAATTGCAAAGAATGCTGAAAAAGGTCGCGGAGGACGTCTCCGGCGGTTACAGCCTTGCGCAAAGCTTTGAAAACAACGCTACGGGCTTTCCGACCACGTTTATAGAGACCGTACGCGCGGGCGAACAGTCCGGCACACTGGAAGAATGCTTTGAAAAACTACATAAATACTACGATAAAACCGCTAAAATGAAAGCGAAGATCATCAGCACGCTCACGTATCCGGCAATTGTCATTTGCGTCGCCGTCATCGTGTTCATCATCATTATGGTGGTAGCTGTGCCGGCGTTTACAAGCGTGTTTCTGGAGCTCGGTACCGAGCTGCCGGGCATCACAAAGGGGCTCATCACAACGTCGGATTTTCTCACGAACTACTGGTGGTCGCTTATTTTGATTGTGCTCGCGTTCTTCATCGGCAGGCTTCTGCTGAAAAAGAACGAAAAGGGGCGTGCGTTCCTTGCGGAAAACAAGCTAAAGCGCTCACCGCTCAAAAAAATGCACAGTATGAACGCCGCTTCGCAGTTTGCAAGCACCATGAGCACCATGCTCACGGCGGGCTTGCCGATTACAAAGGCGCTGGAGGTCACGGCAAATGTGGCAGATAACTACATGTTCGCGGTGTCCATCCGCAAAGTGCGGCAGGGCGTGGAGCAGGGCCGCAGCCTGGTGGACTGCATGAACGAGATTCCGTATTTTCCAAAGCTGCTCACCGAAATGGTGGGCGTGGGCGAACGCTCCGGCAACATGGAAGAAACGCTCACCGTCATCGGTGATTACTTCGATAACGAGGTCTCGGTGTTTACGCAGCGGTTGCTCTCTATGTTAGAGCCGGCCATCACCATTGTTTTGGCGGTCGTCACCGTCATTTTGTTGCTGGCCGTTTACCTGCCGATGTTTACCATGTATGGCAGCATCGTTTGATTTATTTCGCTGTACCCCGTCGGCGATCCAACCCGAACCGGCGGAATACATAAATTTCGATGGTGAACCCCGAAAAGCACGTTTTTGGGGCGAGCAAAATTTCAATGAATTGGAGAATGGTTCCTATGATGAACAAAATGCGTAAGATGAAGAATAAGAAGGGCTTTACGCTCATGGAAATGCTGATTGTTGTTGCAATCATCGCAATCCTCGTCGCTATTGCTATCCCGACCTTTGCTTCTTCTCTGAATAAGGCAAGAGTTGCAACCGACGAAGCCAACATTCGTTCCGGTTATGCTTCCGTTATGGTTCGTGTACTTGATCCTGATAATGCTCTTGCTGCTGCAAACACAAAGGTTACTTACACGCTTAACAAGGATGGTTCTGTGTCCACAGCGGATGAAACAAAGGATAATTACACCTGCCAGGGCAATCAGACTCAGACAGGTACTTCTATCGGCGGTGTTGCTATGACAACTGGTTGGAAGAAGGGTGACACCATTTCCTATACGTACGACAATGCTACGGGCAAGGTTACAATCGCTGTTGGTGCCGGTGCTTAATCTCATCTAACCACAAAAACAACTCATTTTAAATGAACCGGATCTATTGAGGGGTCGGGGGTTGCGGCTCCCCTATGATCTGTTCTTTTGATTTTTCACTTTAGGTTTTCATAAAAAGGGGACGAATTATGCTTTGGCTCTCACCTGCTCTCACAATTTATATCTGTGTGCTTACGGTGATCCTCGGCGCATGCATGGGAAGCTTTCTCAACTGCATGGCGTGGCGTATCGTCCACGGCGAATCTGTTTTACACGGGCGCTCGCACTGCGACGTCTGTGGCCACGTGCTCGGCGCGGGAGATTTAATTCCCGTTTTAAGCTACATCATGCACAAAGGCCGCTGCAAATACTGCGGCGCAAAGCTCTCTGCGGGACATGTCTTTGCGGAAGTGTTAACGGCGCTTACGTTTTTGCTGCTCGTGCTAAAATATGATATTTCGCTCCAAGCCCTTGAATACATTTTGCTGGCGTGCCTGCTGCTCGCCGCTGCATTCACGGATTTGGAGGGGTATATGATCCCGGACCGTTTCATCGTGACGGGGATCGTCGTGCGTGTTGTTTTCCTGTTTTTGCAGGGGAACGTGCTCGAAAACCTTATGGATGCGCTGCTCGGCGGCTTCGCCGTTGGCGGCGGTTTACTGCTCATCGTGCTCTTATACGAAAAAGTGCGCCAAAAGGAAGCCATGGGCGGCGGCGATATTAAACTGCTGTTCCTCACCGGCTTGTTTCTCGGCTGGCAACGGAACATTCTGTGCCTGCTCATCGCGTGCGTGCTCGGCATCGTCTTCGCGTTTATTTTCCCGGAAAAACGTACCACAGAAGACGGAAAGCTTTTTCCGTGGGGGCCGTCCATCTCGGCGGCAGCGATTCTCACGCTCCTTTGCGGCAGCGAGATCATCGGCGCGTATTTGAGCTTATTTTAACGGAAAGAACAAAAGCTTTACAGCTTGACGGATAAGGATAAAGAAGAAAGCGAGGTGTCTGTACCATGCCCGGACAAATCACGGCATTCGACATTGGTGAGTGCATGGTAAAAGCCGCATGCCTTACAGGCGGCAAACTGAAAAAGGTTATGGCGAAAGAATTGCCGGATAATATGGTCTCCGGCGGCGAAATCGTCTCCATGGATGCCATGGCGGATTTTATCAAGGAAATGGCGAAAGAAAACGGCATCTCCCGCGGTGCGGCGGCGGTCATTCTGCCCGGCACGCTGGTGTTCACCCGCAACGTGACCGTGCCCGCCATGACGGACGGCCAACTGTTGTATAACCTGCCGTTTGAATTTAAAGATTACCTGACGCAGGAAAAGAATAAGTATTATTTCGACTACGCCGTGCAGGATACGGTGAAAGACGAAGAGGGCAATGTGAAAGAATTGCAGCTTTTCGTTTGCGCCACCTTAAAAAGCACCGTGGAAGAATACCGCGCCATGCTGCGCCGTGCGGGCTTCAATTTGAAGGTCGCCATGCCGGAGGAATGCGCCTACGCTGCGCTGACGGAGGATTACATGCAGCGCACAAATGCGCCCGCGGGCAGCGACTACTGCTTTGTAGACCTCGGCCACAACGGCATCCGTATGCACATTCTGCAGGACGGCGATTTCACCACGAAGCGCTCCGTCGACCTCGGCCTGCGCGACCTTGAGCAGACGATTTCCGATGTGCGCGGCGTGGATATTCACATGGCACACGCACACATTTTGTCCGATTATAACGACGTGCTTTCCGAAGACGTGAGCGCCGAGCTTTTCAACCGCATGGCGATCGAAATCATGAAGGCCGTCAACTTCTATAACTACAATAACCGCGAGCGCTCGCTCCGGAGAATTTATCTTTGCGGCGGCGGTGTGGCGGTAGAGCAGATCCGCGCGGCCATCTGCCGTGTGACGGATCTGGACGTACATAACGCCAAGGAGCTGCTTCCTCAGCACGACGCATTGGAAGCGGCGTGGCTTTACATCAAAGCGATCGGCTGCGCGCTGCAAAAGTAAGGAGGCGTTGGAATGAAGCTTGAACTCGGCATGGGGAACGGCGCCAAAAAGCCCGTAAAATACCCCACCAAAAGAACCGTCAACCTCGCAAAGCGCGAGTCGCACTCCCAAAGCGTCATGACGCTTTCTATCGGCACGGCGGTCATTATCGTGCTTGTGGTGCTCGTCGTGAAATTCGGCGTACTTGACCAGCTTGCGCGCCAAAGTGCCGCAGAAAGTGCTTACAACACCGTGCATGCCCAGTATACCGAAATGCAGAGCGCCGTGGAGAAATACCCAGAGGTCGAAGAGGAGTACCGCACTTATTCCAGAAAATGGATGCAGCAGGAGGATTCCGGCGCGTTCGTTTCTGTGGACAGACAGGAAGTGCTCGACCTCATGGAGAACTATCTGCAGCCCTACGGCACGATAAAGGCCGTCACCATTTCGGACGACGTGATGATTGTTTCCATGTCCGGCATGAATCTGCAGGAGATTTCCGCTATGTTTGAGATTTTACAGCAGCAGCCCATTGTAAAGGCTGCTGACCTTACAATCGCTTCCACCGAAAAAACGGCAGGCGAAGACCTCGATTTCTCCGTGACGATCACATTACAGCCGGCTGACACGGCGGAAGGGGAGGCCACAGCATGAAAAGAGCCTTTACAACGCGCGAAAAAGTGATGCTGCTCGTCCTCACCGTGCTGCTCATCGTCATCGCATATTTTAAGCTCATCTTGGAGCCCATCAACAATTCCATCGACGAGTATCAATCCGAAACGGCCGCGGAGCAGGACGAGATTTTGCAGAACACCGAGCTTTTGACGCGCATGAACCAAATGCAGAAGGAGCTCGAGGAAATTTATGCCGCGGGCGACCCCACGCCCATCCCGAATTATGACAATTCCGGCAAGCTGCTCGTTGAGTTGAACGGCATTCTTTCGGCTTCCGTCGATTATTCGCTGGATTTCGGTCAGGTCTCGGCACTGAACGATGGCTACATCATGTGCCGCCCCATCAACATGACCTTTACAACGAACACCTACGCCGAAACGCGCGCCATCATTGATGCGCTGCACAACAGCGATTTTACAAACCAAATATCGGACATCAGCGTGCAGTTTGAAAACTCCGGCAGCTCCGGCAATGTGCAGGTAAACCTGTATATTACGTATTTTGAACTTCAAAAATAGCTGGTGCAACACAGGCCGGAAGCTGTTTTTTGCTTGCCGGTTTTCTGTGTTTAAAAAGACTTATACCGTTTTACGGTTTCCATATTTTTCTCAGGAGCAAAACGCATGAATTTTTCACGGGATATGAAGAGTTTGAAAAATAGAAGAAAGGGAAAAGCCGGCTTTACCATGTCCGAGCTTTTGATTGTTGTGGCCATCGTCATCGTGCTGTTTGCCGTGGCGGTTCTCTCGCTTGTGACGATTCAAAAGAATCTGCGCCAAAAGGAACTCGACAGTAAAGCGGAAATCCTTTACGTTGCCGTGCAGAATCGCATGTCCGAGCTGCGCGCCGGCGGCTACGAAAGCCTTTATCAGTACGATGAAAACAAGAAGAACGGCGTTGCAAAGGTTGGTCTCATTCCGCTGGATGCTCCCGAAGAAGATGCGGAAGACGCCATCACAAAAGACACGCTCTGCTATGTCGTTTCCGCAGACCGCGTGGCGACCGGCAAGGCGGCAGCTTCCGTTCTGCCGGAATCTTCCGTAGATGCCGAGCTTTGGAACAACCACTGGGTTATCGAGTACGACCCCGAAAGCGGCAGTGTGTACGGCGCGTTTTACAGCGAAGAGGAGATCACAAGCGGTGATGTCTCCACTACGCTGCCCACATACTTAAACCGTATGCGTGTGCGTCAGACCCGCCTGCACAACGGTGCGAAGATCGGCTACTACGGCGGTGCGCGTGTGATCTCCGGCACAACCGACACTCTAAAGCCGGACATCTCCATCGATAACCGCGAGAAGCTGACGGCAACGTTCTACTGCAACAACCCCTATGCCGATGAGCTGACGTTCAATATCAAGGTTTCGGACGGCCAGAACGAATATGTAAAGGTTGTAAAATACAACGAGCTTCGCCAGCTGAACAGCAAAACTTGGTACTACACGTGGGTTATGGATAGCTTGGAAAGCGAAAAGACGCGCTTCTATAATCAGACCGACCATAAGCTTGCGTGCGGCACAGACATCACCGTCACGCTTTCCGTAGAAAGCCAAAACGCCAATGTGGACGGCAAAAGCTACACCCGCAAAACGAACAGCCTGTTCCGCTATGCCGAGGGCACCCCGGCGGGCACGGCGCTCATCGCCTACGGCCGCCATTTGCAGAATTTGGACGAGGCCTCCCATGTTTCCGATACGATTACCCGCGCCGTGCAGGTCAGTGACCTTTCCTTTGCGGATGATACTGCCGACAACGAAGACTGGTATTCCTTTTACCGCGACGACACCTTTACGCCCATCACAAATAAGTATCTCAAAAGCTATGACGGCTATTCCGAGGTCGATAACGTAAAGCTGTATTCTTCCATTTCAAACCTGCATATCAAAAAAGCTGCGCAAAACGGAGATGCAGGTCTGTTCAGTACATTTAACGGTGAGATCAAAAATGTGACGCTTACCGGCATGAGAATTGATAATGTAGGCCAGAACGTCGGTGCGCTCATCGGTTCTGTTTCCGATACCGTGAAAATCACAAATACCCGTGTATACCTCAGCTCCAAAAAAGGCGACCTCGCAGATATCGAAACGGTCGATTCCCCGGAAAAAGTGCAGCCGTGGCTCGAGGGTAAAGTCGTTGGCGGACTTATCGGCATGGTGACGAAAACGGGCAGCGTATCCGTTACGGACAGCTCCGCGTCTACGGTCATTCGGGCAGACGGCGGCGCAGCAGGCGGCCTCATCGGTGCCGTGTATCATGCGGCAACGATAACCGATTCCTATGCGGATTGCTATTTGAAGGCAGACAGAACGGGCGGCCTTATCGCAAAGGCAGAGGGCGGGTCTGAAGTAGCCGCAACGGGAACCTCTATCACCTTAAAGGATTTCTATGCAGCGGGTTACCAAACGGCGACCTACGATGCTTTCGGCTTAGTAGGCGGCTCCAATGTGATCGCCACAGGCGGTTATTCTGCGTGTGTTTACAATGTTGAAGAAAACGCAAAGGTCCATTCCACGGTGAATACAATGGGCAGTGCTTCAAACGTATATTATCTGACAGACGGCGGCCTTTCCGGAGACGGCACAAGCAAGTGGGAAAACGCCAATCAAACCACGCCGAAAACCTATAAAGAACTCAGTGAATCGGGCTTTGCAAAAGAAATCTCCGAGGCGTTCACGTCCTCCTCCGGCGCGGCTACGTTTCCGTATAACTTGATGGATCAGGGCCTTACGTATTACACGTATCCGCGCCTTGAAAAGCTGAACCACTACGGCGACTGGCAGGCGGAGTTTGAATCCGGCGCACTGGTTTATTACGAGCGCTACGAAGACGAAACCTACGGCTTCTACGGCGCAAACCTTTCCACGCTCAAAACGAGTAAGTTTGTCGTCGGCGACGGCTATGCGCTGGCGTATATCGAAAAGAAAAATGCGACCGATAACGTTACCGTGACGTATGCAAACGACCAAAAGGCACAGGTATCGTTTGATAGCGCAATTGAAACGACTGACGACACGACAAATACGAAGTATTATCTCTATTCGCTCTCAAAAGAGGTCGTCAACACCGATTATATCGACACCGCAGAGCCGGATACGTTCTACCAGAAGATCACGATAGAAGACACCGCAAACAACACGAATACGGAGTATTACTACAATCCGCATTTCGCAAAAACGGTGACGGTCAACGAAAATAAACCGCAGGCGCCGGAAACGGTCTGCATCCGCTCTGCCCGCCAGCTGTATGCGTTGAGCCTTTACTACCCGCAGTATGCGGATGCCGTAAAGGACAGTGTGTTCCGTCAGGAACTCAACATCGATTACAGCAGGTATGAGTGGACAAATTATGACGTTGTTACCGCTACTGTCAGCACACAGGCGCCGATCGGCACAGGGGATAAGCCGTTTACGGCTGTGTATAACGGCGGCTGCAATACGATAGAGGGAATTTCCTTTAAAGCAAAGTCCCTTTACATCGGCATGTTCGGTTATACGTCGTCCGCTGCCGCGGTGCGCAATGTGTTCCTTGTCGGCAACGGCAGTAACACGGTGGCCTATGTCAATGCGCAGGGCGGTAATTCGGCTTCCGGCAGTGCGTCGCGCGTCAGCATGGGCGTGCTCGTCGGTTATAACCGCGGCACGGTTTCAAACTGCTCGGTTTCCGGCTATACCATGGAGTATTACGGTTACAGCGCCAGCACGGCTTCGCTCGGCGGCTTTGTCGGCAGCAACTACGGCACCATCCGCAACAGCGCTTCGGACTGCCCGTCCATTCGCTTTGCAAATACGAACTCTAATACCTATGCGGGCGGCTTTGCGGGTGTGAACCACGCCTCTATTTCGGATTCCTACGCGCTTGGCAGCATTCAGGTGCGCGGCGCGCGAAACAGCACCGTGTGGGTCGCGGGCTTTGCGGCGAACAACGCCAGCGGCATGATTCGCCGCAGCTACAGCGCTACGGCGCTGACAGCTTCCGGCGATGCGGAGTCCTACGGCTTTGCGCATACCGGCGGTTCGGCATACCAGTGCTGTTATCTGGACGGCGGCACGTATTCGTACAGAGGCACGCTTTATGCTTACAACACCTCCACGAACGAATTTAAAGATAACGCGGCAGGCGAGCCCCTTACGGGCAGCGAGCTGCAAAACAAAACAATCAACAATTTCAAACCGGCAGATTACACCTATAATTTCAAAGAAACGACCGGCGACCATTATATCTACCCGGCAGTCGTGCGCAATGCAGCAGGGAAGACCGTGCATTACGGCGATTGGCCCGTGCAGAAGGACATCGGTACGCTCGGTGTGTTCTACTGGGAATATGAAGACAGCGGCAGCAACAGCGGCTACCACTTCAGCTACGTGGGCACAAGCCAGGGCAATGAAATTTCCAGCGCAAACAACGACATCTTAAAGGGCGATTCTCTCTGTGAAGAGCACGACGACGGCGGCGTTGTAACGCATTACGGCTACGGCTATTTCTTTGCGAACAGCAATAATTTGAAGACTTCATTAAGTGGTGCTGTGAACTTCAATGAAGACTTCATGCGCGTTGCAGAAAATGCAAAAGCCGGCGAAGCACTCGGTAAGCAGATGCCCGGCTATACGTTTGTCGCATATGAAACCGGTGAAGACAAAATGTATTTGACCGGCAGCAAAGCAAACGGCACATGGTGGCTGGATTACGGCAGCGGAACGGATGCTACCGTATACACCTACACCGTCAACCCGTTCTTTGCAAACTCTATGAGCCTCGATAGCTCCGAAGTGCAGCGCAAAATGACAGAAACAGGTGACGTCAAACCCGGCGCCAACGGCAACGCTTACGAGATTCGCTCCGTCTCGCAGCTGCAGTTTATCAACTGGAACTATGGCGCATTAGACGCAACCACGTCCATTTTGTCACCTGATTGGGAAAAAGCAACGATTGAACAGGCAAGAAATGCTAATCCAAACAGAAGTTACTATACATATCTGGTTTATGGTGAAAAGGATTGGACTGTAAGAAGCTTGAAATATTGCTGGGTACAGAGCCATGATGTGAACGCAAGCACAGAGTATGCTGTACTCAAAAAAGTGAATAACTTTACGCCAATCGGCAGCATGTTCGATGTTGGCGGTAATGACAGATATGCGAAACCCCTCATGGCGTATTTCACTTCAAGCTTTGACGGACAGGCTTATGCTATTAAGAATATCACGATCCGCAGTAAGGCGGAGTGCGTCGGCATCTTCGGTATCACAAGCGGTGCTGTGCTGAAAAATATTATTGTTTATTCCGATAACGGCAGCGAGATCGAAGCTACAAAAGAGGGCAGAAGCTGGTATTGTGTCGGCGGTCTGGTCGGTTTTGCAGGAAGTCGTGATAAAAAGGAAAGTGCCTTTACAAACTGCACAGTTTCCGGCTATACGATTCGGGATAATCATGAAAACAACCCGGGTTGGGGCGGCGGCAACGTCGGCGGCCTTGTCGGCATGACAAACATGAATATTACAAATTGCTCCGCTGTAACAGACATTATTATCAATATCGGCTATAATGGCGGTTATCAAAATCTGCGCGTCGGCGGTATTGCCGGTGTTTCCCGCGGAACAGTGAATTATTGCTATGCCGGTGGTTCCATGAGCAGCATATCTTCTATGGGGTACAAAAATTGGAATGCAGGTGCAAATATTTGGATGGGCGGCTTAGTCGGCGGTATCGTTTTGCGCAATGACGGTCTTGATAGCTTGATAGGCACAGTCAAAAATGTCATGAGAGTTTATAATTCTTATAGCTATGTTGACATGCCAAGACGCAGTGGTGGTCAGTGGGGAGAAAAAAACATTATTAAGAGTACGCAAGCAATCGCTTCTAATGGTGAAATGCAGCAGGCATTTACTGCTGTTAATAATGACTATATTGAGATTTATAATTGCTATGCGCTTGAGTCTGCCGTATTAGAGACAGACGATTATCGTGCATATGGCAAAAATCCTCAAAGTTGGAGTGACCTAAATCTCAACCGGACTTTGGATTGGTATGACCGTAGGATTATGTTGTACAACGATTCCACCCCGTACTTAACGTATGCCGAAATGCAGAGCAGCGAATTCTTAACGAAACTGAACAAGAACTACCAGTCCGGCTCAAGCTATAAGAGCTTCTCCACCGTCACCATCACCGAGCAGGGGCAGAATATCGACGGCAAGTATAGCTTCCCGGGCAACGATACGGCGCTGCAGGGGCTTAACTATCCGTTCCCGACGGTTCTGACACAGACCGATATCTTCGGCAGCACAGTCAATTTGCATTACGGCCGCTGGCCGCGCATTGGTCTCTTATGGGAAGAAAATTCCCGGAAGCTCGACCTGCTTGCGGATATCAAAACGAAAGCGGAAGACAGCACTTTGAACGACAACGAAGACGGCAAGGCGCTTTTGCAGACACATTTGCTTATCGCCAGCAGCGACGTAGATACGAGCGCAGTGCCGGAAATCAAGCTGTACGACGAAAACAGAAACGAACTCACAAACGATAAGGCCGCAGCAACAGTCAGCCGCATTGTGTATAATGATGCGAATAAGTGCTACGATGTCACATTCATCGGGCAGAATGTCGGCACGGTCGTCGCAGAGGCGAAGCTCGGCAATTACATCGCGCGCCTTACAATCGAAGTTACGGCATCGCTCAAGCTGGAGGCTTCTTCTACGAACATTTCGGTTTATTCCGGCGACACCGATACGATCACGCTGACCGTAAAGGACGCAAACGACAAGCAGCTGCTTGCCGAGACCGAAAAGACGCTCAGATGGGAGATTGCTGTCGATAACAACGGCGTGCAGCAGGAGGTCATCGAGTGCAGTAAGGACGATATCAAGCTGAACGCAGACGGCACGTTCTCCTTGCCGCTTACCGGCTTTGCCGCGGGCGAAGCCACGGTGAGCATCACGTGCACATATCCTTACGGCGCGGCAACTGCCGCGGAGCCCGCAAAAGAGGTCACGGCTACGCTGTATATCAGCGCTACAACAAAGCCAAGTGATGTGCTTGGTCTGGGCCTAACAAACGGCAGCGTCTATAACCAGATTTCTCTGCCGCACACGCCGAAAAAATCCACGACCTCCTACACCGGTACGACCGTTGAATACCCGGAAAACCGCCCCGCCATGCAGAAAAGTACGCTGTTCCTCTACGCAACGAATGCGTATACCGATTTGACCGGCTCCAGCTTTACGGTCGATCAAATCGAGATCACCGCAGGGGAAACCACCTACACTGTGGGTGAAGGCGGCATCACGACCGATGAAAATCACACCTACAAAGTGACGGTAAGCGATAAGTGGACGACAGAAACGAACGACACGAAGTTCCAATATCGCGCCGTAAAGGTGGAATCCGCCGCGGCAGGCGAGATCACCCTAAAGATCGTCCTCAAAAGCGGCGACGTGACCTACAACCTCACCACCCCGTACACCATCGCATCGAACACGTATACAGTGAAGTTCCTTGACACAAAGAGCAATGTTCTTCTCACAAAAACAGTCGATTACGGCAAAAAGCCGGAGCTGACCGAGGAGGATAAGGCTAATTTGAAAGCCGATGCCGAGTTGGGCTACACCTGCAAATGGGCGCTTTCTGAAATCTACGCAGATACAGAAATTCCCCCGACATTAACGCCGAACACCTATACCATCCAGTTTAATGCCAACGGCGGCTCGGGTACGATGCCTGCTGTTTCGTATGCTTATGATAAGATTCAAACAACGGACAGCCTTCTGCCGAATACATTTACAAAGGGAACATCCACCTTTAAGGGTTGGGCGGTAGAAGCGGAGGGTGCAGTTCAGTATACAGACATGAGCTCAATCAAGAGCATCATAGATTCTATGGCAATGGAGAAGAAGACCGAACTTACTCTCTACGCCGTTTGGGAAGATACCGCAGCAGGCGGCGAGACCGTTGAACCGTAAATCAACAAAAAGGCAGGTGCCGAAAATGCAGGCGATCCGCAGAAAACTGAATAGCCAAAGGGGCGCTTCCATGCTGATGGCGCTGCTGCTTATGCTGGTTGGCATCATGGTGAGCGCGGTCATCATCTCCGCCGCCACCAGCGCCGCCGTAAATAAACGCTCGGAAAAAGAACAGCAGCAGGCCTACCTCGCGGTCAGCTCTGCCGCCGAGCTCGTGCGCGACGATTTCCAAAGCCTTACGGGCCGGTATAAAGATGTTACGACCACGGTGACGCATGCGGATGGAACGACCACTACGACGAAAGATACGATAAAGGCCACATGTGCGGTGGGAGATATGGTCAATGACATCGGCGCATGGTTTATAGATGTGAACACGACGACCCCTTATGCAAAGACCTACACGTTCTCCGTAGACGGTTATGAAGATGTATCGGCAGAAATCCTTGTATCAGTCGACACCGGCAGTGACGGAAGCAGCAAGGTGTATAACCTCACCGCAACATTCACAAACGGTGTGGGTTCCGAACACCCCTGCCGCATGGTGTTGACTATGGAGGGCAAATTGGCGGAGGAAAGAACCTCCGGCGATACGGGCTCCACACAGGTCGTCACCCGAACACTCGAATGGAATAAGGCAAAGCTGCAAAAGGGGGTAACGGGTTGAAAAAGCTGCGTTCACAAAAAGCGGAAACACTGGTGGAAACGCTCATGGCCATCTTGGTCGTGGTGCTCGTTATGCTTTTTCTCTCCACCGCAGTTTCCACGGCCTCCAAGGTAAATGCCAAGGTTCGCAAAACCGATGTGGCTTTAACGTATAAGAATGCCGTCAAGGGCAGCGAAGCCAAAACGCTGACCATTAAGGATAAAAACAGTGCTACAAAAGTCATCAATGTTCAAATCGATGAATACACAAGCGAAAACGGCTACACGTATTACAGGGAAAGCAAAGAGCAGGGGGCGGGAACTTGAAGCTGAAAGATAAAAAAGGCTTAACGCTCGTGGAAATGCTCTGCACAGTCGCCATTTTGGTGCTTGTCAGCATGGTGATGGTGTTGGGTGTGCAGCTCGGCGTGCGCTCCTACGCAAAATCCGTTTCATATTCGGAAGCGCAGGTGCTGTGCTCCACGCTTACGACCACCATCAGCGATGAGCTGCGCTATTCCGGCACACTGAAAGTAGACGGCAGCGGCAACGTTACGGGCTTTTTCAGCCAGCAGTTCGGCAGCGGCGATTACACCGCGTTTACCACTACGCAGGAAGGGCATGTGCAGCTTGGTGGCAAGGACATTCTACCCGCAAAGGCGTACCCCTACGGTATTAAAGCTGAGGTAGGAAGCTTAACGTATGACGATGTTTCCTCCCTTTTCACAGTGCGGCTGAGCGTAAAAGACAGCGAAAATAAAAACACGCTGGCCGAAACCACCTTTGAAGTGGAAAAGCTCAATGTGACGACCGAAGACACCGCAGAGGGCCGCGCCCGCGCCGAAGACATCCGCAATACAGAAAACTGAGAAACACCGCGCCAAACGGAATGCTCCGCAGGCGCGGTGTTTTTGCAATAAAGAAATTGTATACGCTTTGTTTTAAAAAAGTATGATTTCATGCGATTTTTCTTGCACGTAAAAAGCAAATATGATAAAATAGAAATACAGTGTATTTAAATAGTGTTCTTTATTGTGTAGAATAGATAGAATTGCTGCTTTTTATCCACTTTTTGACGAATTTGCAGAGAATATAGCGAATTCTGTCTTTGGCAAGTCATTCTATCGGTAAAAATGAAAGCGCTTTCCGATAAAAAATAAATTGTGAGACGAAACAGAAAGCGCTGCAAGGAGAAATCTATGAGTTTAAAGGAAAAAATACTCATCGCGGACGATTCGGAAATGAACCAAATGCTCCTTGAGGAAATACTCAGCGATAAATACGAATATGTTATGGCGAAAGACGGCACAGAAGCCGTCGATATCCTCGAAAAAAACGATGATATCGACCTCGTGATGCTCGATATCAACATGCCGAAAATGGACGGTTTCGGCGTGCTGGAGATTATGAATCTGCGGCATTGGATCAGCGAGGTGCCGGTTATCATCATCTCGTCCGAAAGCGATGTGGATTTCATCCGCCGCAGCTATGACCTCGGCGCTTCGGATTACATCAGTAGACCGTTCGATCTGACGGTCGTCCGCCGCCGTGTCGAAAATACGCTCATGTTGTATGTCCGCCAAAAGCGCCTTGTGCGCCTTGTGGAGGAGCAGGTCTACGAGCGTGAAAAGACGAACAACACGATGATCAATATTTTGAGCCATGTTATCGAATACCGCAACAACGAAAGCGGCCAGCATATTCTGCATGTGCGCATGATGACGGACATTCTCCTGCGCCGCTTGATTGAGATCACGGATAAATACCCGCTGACGGAAACGGATATCTCTATGATCGCTTCGGTTTCCGCACTGCACGACATCGGTAAGATCAGCGTTCCGAAAGCGATTTTAAATAAACCCGGCAAGCTCGACCCCGAAGAGTGGGAGATTATGAAGAGTCACGCCGCCATCGGTGACTCGATGCTGTACGACATCGGTATGCAGCAATCCGAAACGCTGATGAATCTGGCGCATGAGATCTGCCGCTGGCACCACGAGCGTTGGGACGGCCGCGGCTACCCGGATGGTCTCAAGGGCGATGAGATTCCGATTTCCGCGCAGGTCGTCGCCATGGCAGACGTGTACGACGCGCTTACAAGCGAACGCTGCTACAAAAAGTCGTTCGACCACGCGACCGCTATTAAAATGATTACAAACGGCGAATGCGGCGCCTTCAATCCGCTTTTGATACAGTGCCTTTTGGACGTGCAGGATCAGCTTTTCGAGAACATGCACACAGACCCCAGACGGTTCGATTACCGTCAGGAAGCAAAGCGCCTTTCCGATGAAATGCTCGAGCAAAAAGAGCTTATGCCTGATAACCGTGCGCACAGCCTGCTCATTTTCGAGAAGAAAAAGGCGGAATTCTTCGCAGAGCAGTGCGGCGGTATCCAGTTTGACTTTGACCACTGGACAAATACCGTACATCTCAAAGATTGGAATGCGCCGGTCGATCAACGAGAAAAATCCATGTATCTGACGGAATGGAACGACGTTTCGCTGCTCTCTGAAAAGGATTGGCTCGCTTTGCGTGAAAAGCTGAAAGCAACAACGCCGGAAAGACCGGAAGTGAAAATGATTGTGCAGATCCCCGTTAACGGGGAATATCGCTGGCAGCGCCTTACGGCAAAATCGCTTTGGACAACGAAACACAAAAAATATGCCGGCGTGCTCGGACGCTTTGAAGATATTCAGGATGAAATGGTGCGGCGCGGAGAAGATGTGCTCGAAAAGTGCACGGAAGACAGCATAGCGCATCTTTTGAAAGATTTGAGCCGCGTGTTTGAAGTGGTGCGCCTTGTAGATCCGAAAACGAATGAGAACCTTGAGCTGGATAAAGACGGCAAAGTAATCACTACGCCGATACACTGCTATGAAATTTGGGGCAGAAACGAGCCGTGCGAAAACTGTATTTCTTCCCGCTCTCTGGAAGGAAAAGAGTGGGTCACCAAGCTTGAAATGCGTGACAGGCAAATGTACTTCGTGCTTTCTAAACATATCAACGTCAACGGACGTACCTGCACACTGGAGATTGCTTCGCATGAAGACGAAGCGGAGTGCGCACGCTGCGGCGGCGACAACGATGCGCCAACGCGTTCTTCGTTTATGAACTTCTACCGCGATGCCCTGACCGGAACATACAGGAGACTGTATCTTGAGAGTTTCCAGTCCAATTTGGAAAGCGCAGATGCCGTGGCAATCGTGGATGTTGACCTTTTTAAGCAGATTAACGATACATACGGCCACCCTGTGGGCGATGAAGCGCTGAAAACCATCGCGAATACAATCCGTTCCGGCATCCGCGGCAGCGATACGCTCATCCGCTACGGCGGGGACGAGTTCCTCCTCATCTTCTCTAAGATCGGCGAAGAGGTTTTCTATGAGCGTTTAAAGCAGCTCAGACGCGCCGTGCAGGAGACAAAATTGCCGGATTACCCCGAGGTGAAGCTTGATGTCAGCCTTGGCGGCGTATACCGCGTACACCCGCTCTCCGAAGCCATTCGGCAGGCAGACCTGCGCATGTACGAAAATAAAGCGAAACACGCGAATGGAAATCATGCGGCATGCAGATAGGAATTGCAGAAAGGTGACAGATTATGAAGCTTGAAGAATTATATCAGAAAATCGGCGGCGACCTCAAAGACGTGATGAAACGCATCCCGAATGAGGCAATGATCGGCAAGTTCGTGCGCAAATACGCAAACGACCCGACCTATAACCGGCTTACAGCAGCTGTGGAAGCCAAAAACTGGAAAGATGCTTTCCTTGCGGCGCACACCTTAAAGGGTGTGGCACAGAACCTCGGCTTCGACCGCCTGCAAAAATCGGCATCCGCTTTAACGGAGGCCGTGCGCGGCGCCGTTCCGCTGACGGACGAATCGCTTTTTGAAGAGGTCTGCAAAGATCAGAAGGAGATCGTGGAGGCCATCGAAAAGCTCGATTGATATGACTTAACAGATATGCCGGTTCTATGGACCGGCTTTATTTGTGTTCAGTTCCCTGTGTAATGCGGCGGAACGGTTTGGGGGAGAATAGGTCGCGCGCTGCGGCGTTTCCGCACTCGTCAAAATGGCGCGTGCCGGTGCCGTTCTGCGCGAGCGCAACTACGTGGTGCCGGAAGATGTGCAGAGCGTGTTTTTTGATGTCTGCGCACACCGTCTCATTCTGCGCCCGCAGGCACAGGTGGACGGCATAACGGCGCGCGATATTCTGGCTGAGATTTTGCAGCAGATCAAGCCCGGTACGGAAAGGTAAGCGGATATGTGGAAAAACAGACTGGCCTATGGGCTTGTCCTATTGACGGCAGCCGTGCTGCTGTTCCTATACAGTAAGTCGTTTTTGCTGACGGTGCTGATCGTTTTATTGCTGCTCATGGTGATTAACGGTATGCTCGTTTTACATGATGCGCACAGCATTCGTGTTTCTATGCGTGTCCGCCCCGGTGGTCAGCAAGGCAAGGACGTTAACCTGAACATCACCGTAAATTCCGATAAAAAGCTGCTTGCCGCGGGTCAATACACCGCGTCCTTAAAACCGCTTGAGGGTCGCATCGGCACTACCGTTATCAGTGCGGTGTCCGGCGGCTGCGAAGTGGTAGAGCTGCCTGCCGAGCGAATCGAAGATGAAGTTTACCGCATTTTGTGCTGAGAGAGGGGACGCGCATGAAACATCCGCAGACCGTTACGGTCTACCCGGAAAAAAACGAAAACAAAGCAGCGTATCTGCTGTGGCGCTCCCTGCGCGCGGCCCTGCTTACGGCGGGCGCGTTCATAGCGCTCATAGTCATCTGGAATGTTGATTTAAAGAGTCTTTTCGCTTGCCGCTCGGCGGTGCCGTCACGGTGCTTCTGGGCTGCATCGCAGGGGATTATCTCGGTGCGAAAAAGCCCCTGCCGTCGGATTTCGTCATTTTGCGGAAATTTCGACGAATTGATTGTGAAAATAGATGGTTTTGTAAAAAAAGTAGACAAATTTTTGATGATATAGTATACTGACGTTAAACGGGAGAGCAAGTCGATCTTTTGCACAAAAACAAATAAACGGCTGAATTTTCATGTTGTCACATGATGAGTTCAGACAACAAAAAGGAGATTTTGAAATGAAGAAAGAGCAAAACCGGCATTCCCTTCACCTCATCCGTCAAAACGTTCCGCAGTTTATTTTGCTCGTTATTTTTTCCGTGCTGCTGGGCGTTTCCGTCATCGCGGTGTCTGTTTTGATGAAAATGTTCCTCGACATCGCCACAAACGCAAGCGCCATGCCGCTCACCACATGTCTCATCATCGCGGTCGGCGTTTTGCTCGTGCTCGGCATCTCGCAGGTCGTCACGTCCGTTTTGCAGGGCAAGCTTTCCTGCCGCATGGAGCTTTCTCTGCGCAGCGCCATGGTGGAGCACCTATACCGCACAGACCTTAGGACGTTCGACAGCGGCGCGGCGGATAACTACTTCACGCGCATGACAAAAGACGCGGAGACCCTCTCGAATTTCTACTCCAAAACGCTCATCCCGAGCATCTTTTTCGAGAGCTTCACGTTCGTCGTCAGCTTTATTTTGATGTTCCTCCTCGAGTGGAAACTCGCGGTCGTCATGATCGTCGTCGTGCCGATTTTGATTTTCACCATGATCCGCATCTCCCCGAAGCTTGAGATGAACAGCATTCAGATCATGCAGAACGAAGACAAAAACCGCAATATCTTACAGGAGTTTTTGAGCCAGTACATGCTGTTTAAGTCCTACGGCGTGCTCGGCTGGGTGCAGAAGCGCGTGGGGGATACATACGCGCAAAAGCAGAAGTACGTCGGCAAACTCAGCGTTTTGCAGGGCGCCATCGGTTTCCTCAATAACTTCCTCGGCGTCGGTATGTTCATCATCGCGCTCGGCATGGGCTCGTTCCTTGTCGTGCGCGGCGAAACGACCGTCGGCACGCTCATCGCCGTTGTGAACCTCGTCAGCTTCTTCTACGGCCCGTTCCTGCACATTTCGGGCTGGATGGCCGAGGTCAACGAAGTGAAGGTCTCCACAAACCGCATCGGCGAGATCCTCTCTATGCCCACCGAAAATAGCACACAAACCGCAAAGCCCGCTGTCCAAAATGCAGGCAGCGCAGCGCTCACCGCAAAAGACCTCTCCTTTGCGTATGACGAAGAAAAAGTCATCCTGTCCCACGCCGAAACGCAGGTGCACACGGACGAGATCGTTGCGCTTACCGGCGAAAACGGCAGCGGCAAAAGCACGCTCACAAAGCTGCTTATCGGCTTTTATACGCCCACAGGCGGCGAAGTCGAGCTCAAAATCGGCAATAAAACCGTGCACGGCGCGGAGATTCGCAATTATTTGAGCTACGATTCCGGCTTCGTCTCCGTTTTTGCGGGTACGCTCAAAGAAAACATCTGCATGGATCAGCCGTTTGACGAGAAGAAGTTCCGCAAAGCTGTTGACCTTGCTAACCTTACGGAGTTCGTAAACGAAAAAACAGCGGAGTACGAGATCGAGCCGGAGGGCAAAAATCTCTCCAGCGGTCAGCGCCGCAAGGTCGCTTTGGCGCGCATTTTCTACGACGACCGCCCGGTCTTCGTGCTCGACGAGCCCACCGCAAACCTCGATAAAGCTTCCGCAGAGGGCATGTTTGAAGCCCTGAAGCAGGTCTGCAAAGACAAGATCTGCATCATCGTCACGCACGACGCGTTCATCTCCGAAAAGTGCGACCGCGTGCTGCATTTGAATAACAAAAAGGTCACAGGATGACCGCAATACGATTTGCATAATCAGGCGATAGGAATTCTGCCACTCGCAACGAGCGGTGGGTGTGGCTTAGCTCCGGGCAATTCCGCCCTTGCGGCAAGGCTCGTCGTAGAGAACGCCTGTGTCGAGTGGCTTATAAATCTTGAGCATTGCTGATGGGCCATTTTTAACAAAATTTATCTTTTTTACAAAAATCAAAATTTTTTCAAAAACCTAATTGACAACCGAAAAAATGTGTGCTACAATGCACTAAACCGTTGAGGAAGAGTGAGTACGCTTTAGGCAACTTTTCTCACAGAGAGTCGTGGATGGTGGGATCACGGCGGAAAGATAAAGCGGAATGGACTTCTGAGGGCGAACAGAAAAGGATTTCCCGAGTATGTGAGACGGAGTGTGGCTCTCCGTAAACAAAGGTCTGCGTATGATGGTACGCGTAAGAGGGTGTGTGTTTCACATACCAAGCCGGGTGGCACCGCAGGAATTTTGATCCTGTCCCAGCAAGTGATTGCAGGGACAGGATTTTTTGTTTTTCAGGGAGGTTATTTCATGTTTGTTTACACAAAACGATGGCGCAGCCGCGCTGCATCCGAAATTTTGAACCCGCATTTGAACGTATTAAAACAAACCTGAAAGGATCGATAAATTTATGAAACTCAGAAACGTATTTGCCATGATCACCGCTGCCGCTATGACCCTCAGCCTCGCCGCTTGCAGCGGTCAGAGCACAGCTTCTTCCACGTCCTCCGCGTCAAGCGACTCTTCTTCGTCCGCCGCTTCCGAAAGCAGTGTGTCGAGTGAAAAGAGCACCGCAAGCGAAGAATCTTCCGGCGCATCGTACACCATCGGCATCTGCAATTACGTCGATGACGCTTCCTTAAACCAGATCGTTGAGAACATCAATGCACGTCTCGCCGAGATTGAAAGCGAGCAGGGCATCACAATCAACGTGAAGTACGACAACTGTAACGCCGACGCGAACGTCATGAATCAGATCATCGCAAACTTTGCAGCCGATAACGTAGATCTCATGGTCGGTGTCGCGACCCCGGTCGCCATGGCGATGCAGTCCGCAACCGAAGACAGCAAAACGCCTGTCGTGTTCGCCGCCGTGTCCGACCCGGTCGGCGCGGGTCTTGTCGCTTCCCTTGAAGAGCCGGGCAGCAACGTGACGGGCTCCTCCGATAACCTCGATACCAACTCCGTCATGAACCTCATCTTCGCCCAGAACCCCGATGCCAAGAAGATCGGCCTTTTGTACGACGTAGGACAGGATTCCTCCACCGCTGCCATCGAGCACGCAAAGGCGTACCTCGACGACAAAGGTGTTGAATATGTAGAGCGCACCGCAACGACCGCCGAAGAAGTCGCGCTCGCCGCACAGGCTCTCGTTTCCGACGGTGTAGACGCCGTGTTCACCCCGACCGATAACACCATCATGAAGGCAGAACTCGCTATCTACGAGACCTTTGCTGACGCAGGCATCCCGCACTACACCGGCGCCGATTCCTTCGCCCTCAACGGCGCGTTCCTCGGCTACGGCGTCGATTACGCAAACCTCGGCCGTGAGACCGCAGATATGATCGCTTCCATCCTCACCGAAGGCAAAGACCCGGCGACCACACCGGTCATCACGTTCGACAACGGCACCGCAACGGTCAACACCGAAATCTGCGAAAAGCTCGGCCTCGACTTCGATACCGTCTCCGAAGCTTTTGCCCCGTACTGCACGAGAGTGGAGGAGATCACGACCGCAGAGAGCTTCAGCGATCTCGAGTCTTAATTTAAATCTCTCAAAAGCTTATCCTACCCCATAAGCTTTCAAACACTTCATACTACCATACTTCATCAATACCTTACTTACCCATAAGAATGCAATCACCGCTGCCATGCACCCGGTTTTCGGGCGCGTGGCTTCGGCATATCACCACAAATCTGCAAAACGAGGAGTTTTTGTATGTCTTTCGATTCAATCCTGACCCTTGGGCAGACAGCGCTGGAGCTCGGTCTCATCAGCTCGCTGACTGTTTTGGCACTGTTTTTGAGCTATTCCATGCTGAACGTATGCGACCTTTCCACAGACGGTTGCTTCACGCTCGGCGCGGTCGTCGGCGCGTCCGTCGCGCTTTCCGGGCATCCGTTTCTGGCAATCCCCGCTGCTATGGCGATCGGCATGGTCTCCGGCTTCGTCACGGCTCTTTTGCAGACGAAAATGGGCATTGATAGTCTGCTTGCCGGCATCATCGTCAATACCGCGCTTTATTCCGTCAACATCGGCATCATGAACGGCGCGTCGCTTCTGAACCTCAATAATTCCGATACGGTCTTCACCAAAATGCGTTCGGTGCTCGAAAACACACTGCTTGCGGGGCAATATAAGCTTATCGTCATCACCATCGCGGTTGTACTCGTGGCGGTCGTTTTGGGACTTTTCCTCCGCACACGCCTCGGCCTTGCCATTCGTGCGACGGGCAATAACCCGGACATGGTTCGCTCCTCGTCCATCAACCCGGTTAAAACGACCATCATCGGCCTGTGCATTTCCAATGCGTTTACGGCGCTTTCAGGCTGCTTGCTCGCGCAGTCGCAAAAGTCTGTCAGCATCGATATCGGCACCGGCATGGTTACGGTTGCGCTGGCATCGCTCCTCATCGGCGGCGCGTTCTTCGGCAAGGGCAAAATTCCGCTGCGTATCTTCGGCATGGTTGTCGGTGCGTTCGTGTTCCGCCTTGTGTATACCATCGCGCTGCGATTCAACCTGCCCGCGTTCATGCTCAAGTTCGTCTCGTCCGTTATTGTCATTCTGGCAATCTCCGGGCCGTACCTCAAAAAACAGCTTCCGTATCTGAAGCGCCGTTTCGGAAAGGAGCGCACCCATGCTTAAACTCACGCATATCTCGAAGACCTTCAACCCCGGCACGGTCAACGCCAAAAAGGCGATCGAAGACCTCAGCTTCCACGCCGCAAAGGGCGATTTCATCACCGTCATCGGCGCAAACGGCGCGGGCAAATCGACGCTCTTCAACGCCATTTCCGGCAGCTTTTTCACGGACAGCGGCAAGATCGAGCTTGACGGCAAGGACATCACCTTCATGCCGGAGTATAAGCGTGCCCGCAGCATCGGCCGCCTGTTTCAGGACCCCATGCGCGGCAGCGCACCGGGCATGACCATCGAAGAAAACCTCGCGCTCGCAGCGGGGCACGGCGGTTGGCTCAGCTCCATCTCCCGCAAGGACAGACAGGCGTTTCGCGAACGCCTCTCCCTGCTCGGTATGGGGCTCGAAGACCGCATGACCCAGCCCGTGGGTTTGCTTTCCGGCGGCCAACGTCAGGCGCTCACACTTATGATGGCCACATATAACCCGCCGAAGCTCCTTCTGCTCGACGAGCATACCGCCGCGCTTGACCCCGCCACCGCCGAAAAGGTGCTCGAGATCACGAAAAACACTGTGGAGAAAAACCACCTCACGTGCATGATGATTACGCACAATATGCAGTCCGCACTGGAGCTCGGCAACCGCACCATCATGATGAACGCCGGTAAGATCATTCTGGACGTCACCGGCGAAGAGCGTGCCCACATGACTGTTGCCGACCTCCTCGACCGCTTCAAGCAAGCCGCCGGCAAAGCCCTCGATAATGACCGTATGCTTTTGAGCGAAGCAGAGTAAAATTTGAAATCGAAAGACAGCAAAAAGCAGATGCCCCGAATCCACATCGGGTGCATCTGCTTTTTCTGTTCCAAAACGGCGGGGATATCCGCCGTCGTTCCTTTACGGATGGTGATGCTTTTTTAATACGATTTCCCAAATCTTTATATGTAAAGCGTTATTTTTCTTCGTTTTCCGGCGCAATCTCCGCTTCAATCTTATCCAAGCGGCGGTTGATCTTCTTTTGGTTTTCCAGAACAAGGTCAAGCTTTTTATGCAGATCATCGATGATGAGCTCGCTTTTTAAGTTGATCTTATAGTCATTCTCTGCACGCTGACGGTCTTTTGCTTCTTGGCGGTTCTGGCTCATCATGATGAGCGGCGCTTGCACGGCAGCGATGCACGAAAGTACGAGGTTTAATAGAATAAACGGATATTCGTCAAATGCTCTCGAACCCAAAACGAGGTTTATGACCATCCAAATGACCATGACGGCGATAAAGCTGAAAATAAACGCCCAACTGCCCGCAAAGCGCGCCACTGCGTCTGCGGCACGCTGCCCAAACGTCATGTGCTCGTCCTTGTCTGCGTTTTTTGTGACTTCCGTTGCAATCAGCTGATGGATCAGTTCCTCATCCGTGAATTCCTCGTCCGTCACATGTAAAAGCTCGCTGATAATTTGGTTGCGTTTCGCACCTTTTTTCATAGTAAACTTACCTCTTATCCCAAGATTCTTCGCCGCATTTCGGCGTTATCTCCAGTCTATTACAAAACCGCGTGCGTTGTCAACCGCAAGGTGTAAAAATAGTGAAAAAACGCACATTCGCGGTTTTGCCTTGCGAATATGCGTTTTGGAATTCAATAAGCTTTAGTGCGTCAGCGCTTGCCGCACGGCTTTCTGCCAGCCATTGTAGCGTGCTTCGCGCTCGGTATGATCCATCTCCGGTGTGAAGTAGCTGCGGTGCATGTTCGCAAAGATCGTCTCCGGGTCATATAATCCGCAGGAAAACCCTGCTGCGCACGCTGCTCGCTCTCGCTGGCCGAAGCGATGAGGGAGACGTCCTCTTTCAGCCACGTGATGACCGCGCCCGTGTAATTCAAATTGCCCTCGAGCACGTAGTTCACCTGCCCGTTGAGGTCCCACGCAAGGCTCGTCACAAGCCCGCCGTAGCTCACGCCGCCCGCCATGATGATGTCCACCACATTGCGGCGCAGCGACCAACTTTTCTTTAGGAGTTCCTGCACGGTCATTTTATTCACCTCGTAAATACGCCTTTACATCTTCTTCAATCGGGTCATAGAGGTCGGGCTTCACGCCGATATATTTGCACGCTTCATTCTGTATGACTCGTGCTTTCGTCGTTTTCAGCGAAAAAATGGGACTAAAACGTCCGATAGGGATATTGCAAAACCAAACAAGCGGACTTTTGCAGCTTATTTTGCAGCTCATTTTGTATAAGCGTCACGGCAAGGTGGTAGGGGATACCCTGTTTTCGAGCGGCTTACGCAAGGTGTCACCAAAGAAGCCCACGCGCACAGGTCTCATTTCTAAAAAAGCGCCTGCTTTTACACACGGCTCTTGACAAGCGAAAGAAGCAGGCGTACAATAAATTCGTAAGTTTGTTTTGACTAACCCAAAACAAAGTCGTTAGGGTGGAAAAACGATGAAACAAAAGGAGTACGTAGAACCGAAACGATAATGAGCAGCCTTTATGGGTGCTTCCCGTGCCGCACGCTTTGTTGTCTGTCCTCGTGTACCGTACAGAGTGGGAAATAGAGAATACCTGTGACGCGTCTAATTGTTCCTATAAGCGCAATGTAAACCGCTGTATTCCAATGCTGCGGAAATAGAAAGTTATGTCGAAAGTCTAAATGGAACAATTTCGTCTTTTTGGTTCAAAAATTGGCGAAATGTTTCTTTTGAGCTGTATGTACATCGTGTGCGCGTCTGTACTGAAACCGCAAAAGCCGGCATGAAACCTGGAGTTGTTTAAACTAACCGATTCTGTTTTAACAAATTGTCCAAAATGGTATTGCTAACTTGCAGGTTGTTTTTTACAAATAATAGAAAATTGTGTTTTTTGTGTGAAAACTGTTGAAGTTAGGTAAAAATCGTGCTATTCTTTTGCCAGAACAAACAAGGTGGTGAATGGATATGAAAATGCATAAGCATTTTGCGAGGCTTACCGTTTTGTTCTTCGTGCTGACTCTCATCAGTGGACACATGAAAAAATAATTTTATGAGCCGCATGGTTAAAATGCGGCTCGCAATACAGGAGGTATTTTTATGAATTGGGCAAAAATCGGTCTTTTCGCAGCAGGTGTTCTGTTTGGTACCGCCGGCATCAAGGTGCTTGGCAGCAAGGACGCTAAGAAGGTCTACACCGAGACCACTGCAGCTGCTCTGCGTGCCAAGGAGTGCGTCATGACAACGGTCACGACCATCAAGGAGAACGCAAACGACATTCTGACCGACGCTAAGGAGATCAACGAGCAGCGCGCTACCGATGCTGCCGCAGAGGTCATCGAAGATGCAGCTTGCGCATGCACGGAAGAAACTGCTTCCGCGGAAGAATCCACCGAAGCCTGATCGCGGGTCTATCCCGGGTCTGAATTACCGGAGAGCCGCCGAAAGCGGCTCTCTTTTTTCGTTCATCTGCTCTGTTTTTCGGAGCTTCCAATATATTGTTGCATAGAAGGATAAAGTTATGAAGTGTAAAATTCTGCATGAAGCGCGCGGGCACATGCGTGTACATCTCGTCTGCGGCCGCATGACGCTGAAAGAAGCCGACGTTTTAGAGTATTACCTGCGCGCCGTGGACGGCGTAAAGGAAGTTAAGGTTTACGACCGCACACAGGACGCCGTCATCGTCTATCAAAACGACCGCACATCCCTTATTCGTGCGCTCGCGACATTCTCGTTCGCAAAAGCCGAAAGTATGGAGCTTGTGCCGGATCACACTGCCCGCGCATTGAACCGCGAGTTTGAAGACAAGCTCGTCTTCACGGTGCTGCGCCGCGCCATGGCCAAAATGTTCTTCCCGGCGCCCATTCGCATGATGCTTGCCATCATCCGCTCCGCAAAGTACATCAAAGAGGGCGTTAAGGCGCTGCTGCACGGTCATCTCTCCGTTGCTGTGCTTGATGCCACGGCTGTCACCGTTTCTCTTGTACGCGGCGATTTCGATACGGCAGGCTCCGTCATGTTCATGCTGCGCCTCGGCGAGATCCTCGAGGAGTGGACACACAAAAAGTCTGTTGCCGACCTTGCGGGTGCCATGTCCCTCAATGTCGATAAGGTCTGGCTCAAGACGAACGGCACCGAGGTGCTCATGCCAATCGGCGACATTCAGGCGGGCGACCGCATCGTTGTGCGCACGGGCAATATGATTCCGCTCGACGGTAAGGTTGTCGAGGGTGAAGCCTTGGTCAATCAAGCCTCTATGACCGGCGAATCTCTGCCGGTGCAGAAGTCCGTCGGCAGCTACGTGTATGCCGGCACCGTCGCCGAAGAGGGCGAGTGTGTCATCTGCGTCGAAAAAGCCATGGGCGGTGGTCGTTATGACCGCATCGTCCGCATGATCGAAGAATCCGAAAAATTGAAATCCACCGCAGAAGACAAGGCTTCCCGCCTTGCCGATAAGCTTGTGCCGTACACGCTTGGCGGCACGGCGCTGACCTATCTGCTCACGCGCAACGTCACAAAGATGCTCGCCGTGCTGATGGTCGATTTCTCCTGCGCGTTAAAGCTCTCCATGCCGATCGCGGTGCTGTCTGCGATGCGCGAGAGCAGCGCACACCATATTTCCGTCAAGGGCGGCCGCTTCATGGAGGCCGTTGCAAACGCCGATACCATTGTGTTCGATAAAACCGGCACGCTGACATATGCAACACCGCGTGTCGCCATGATCGAAACGTTCGGCGACCGTGAGGAAAGCGAAATGCTGCGCCTTGCCGCCTGCCTTGAGGAGCATTACCCGCACTCCATGGCAAACGCTGTCGTGGCCGAAGCCAAGGACCGCGGCCTCTCCCACGAAGAGTACCATTCTCGCGTGGAATACGTCGTCGCGCACGGCATTTCCAGCACTGTGGAGGGCAAAAAGGTCATCATCGGCAGCGCGCACTTCGTTTTTGAAGACGAGGGCTGTGTGATCCCGGAGGGCGAAGAAGCGAAGTTCAACGCACTTCCGGCCGAGTATTCGCACCTTTATCTGTGCATTTCCGGTGTGCTCGCAGCCGTCATCTGTATCTCCGACCCGCTGCGTAAGGAAGCAAAGGACGCCATCCGCGCTCTGCACGCTTGCGGCATCAAGAAGGTTGTCATGATGACTGGCGATAACCGCAAGACCGCCGAAGCCGTTGCAGCAGAGGTCGGCGTGGACGAGTTCTACGCCGAAGTGCTGCCGGAGGATAAGGCGAACTTTATCCGCCGCGAAAAAGAAATGGGCCGCACCGTTATTATGGTCGGCGACGGCGTGAACGATTCTCCGGCGCTGTCCGAAGCAAGCGTCGGCGTTGCCATCAATACCGGCGCCGCTATCGCCAGAGAGATTGCGGACATCACCGTTGCGGCAGGCGATCTCTCTGAGCTCGTCACCCTGCGTCAGCTCAGCACTGCACTCATGGCGCGCATTCACCGCAACTACCGCTTCATCGTTGGCTTCAACCTCATGCTCATCCTGCTCGGCGTAGGCGGAATCATCCAGCCGACTACCTCCGCACTCCTGCACAATATGTCCACACTCGGCATCAGCCTCAAAAGCATGACAGATCTTCTGCCGGAAAAAGCAGAGGAAGAGTAAGAAAAGAAACTTTCCGTAACAGTGGTCAAAAGTTTTCGCCAGCCTTTTTCAAAAGACTGCGGGTACTTAGGGCAGCGCCCTAAGTTGCTTTCATCAGAAAGCGAAATCTCTTTGCCTACATAAAATTAGGAAAGTTGATTTGAATGTCCGGGGGACATTCAAATCGTAGGGAACCCAGTTGCATGGGTTCCTGCAAGGGCGGTCAACGACCGCCCTTTTTTACATCCAAACCCGCGCTTTGCCGCATCGCTCCGCGGCGCCCTTTCACGCTTTATTGCGCAATGGGTAAAAGGGTACAAAAAGAAATTTAAAATAAAGCGCATTTACTACTCGACAAGATGCCAACTTCGGTGTATACTGGTAGGGTGCTTGCGGCAAGAACCGCAAAAACAAACACAATATCTTGTGGTTACGCATAAATATTCAATATAAGGAAAATTATGGAAACTGATTATGAAAACCAAAGGGGCTGGAAACATGCAGCTCCCGCGGGCGGTATGAAGGAGCGGTAAGAAACATGAAGATCATTAAGAGAAACGGCTCGGAAGCAGCGTTCGATATCACTAAGATTATCGTCGCTGTCTCCAAGGCAAATAAAGAGATCGACGAGCGTCAGAGACTTACGAACGAGCAAATTCGCACAATCGCTGCAAATGTCGAAGGAGCGTGCGTCGCCATGGGGCGTGCAGCGTCCGTGGAAGAAATACAGGACCTCGTAGAAAAGCAGATCATGGGGCAGGGTGCGTTCGATGTCGCTAAGGAGTATATCTGTTACCGCTATACGCGTTCGCTTGCGCGCCGCGCCAATACCACCGATAACCAGATTCTCAGCCTTATCGAGTGCAACAACGAGGAAGTCAAGCAGGAAAACGCGAATAAAAATCCAACCGTAAACAGCGTCCAGCGCGATTACATGGCCGGCGAGGTCTCCAAAGACATCGCGCGCCGCATTTTGCTTCCGCGCGAAATCGTCGAAGCACACGAGCAGGGCATTATCCATTTCCATGATATGGACTATTTCGCGCAGCACATGCACAACTGCGACCTCGTAAACCTCGAAGACATGCTGCAAAACGGCACGGTCATCACCGGCACGCTCATTGAAAAGCCGCACAGCTTCTCCACCGCCTGCAACATCGCCACGCAAATCGTCGCGCAGGTTGCAAGTAACCAGTACGGCGGCCAGAGCATCAGCCTCGCACACCTCGCGCCGTTCGTGCAGATCTCCCGCGAGAAAATCCGCCGTGAGGTCGAAGTCGAGATCGGCGAGCTTGGCGTTTCCCCGGATGAGGCCCAAATCTCCAAAATGGTGGAGCGCCGTCTGCGTGAGGAGATCAAGCGCGGCGTGCAGACCATCCAGTATCAGGTCGTGACTTTGATGACGACGAACGGTCAGGCGCCGTTCATCACCGTGTTTATGTATCTGAACGAGGCGAAAAACGAACGCGAAAAGCGCGACCTCGCCATGATTATCGAGGAAGTGCTGCTCCAGCGCTATGAGGGCGTCAAAAACGAAAAGGGCGTGTGGGTTACCCCGGCATTCCCGAAGCTCATTTATGTTTTGCAGGAGGATAACATTATCCCCGGCAGCGAATACTATTACCTCACCGAGCTTGCCGCAAAGTGCACCGCAAAGCGCATGGTGCCGGACTATATCTCCGAAAAGAAGATGAAAGAGCTCAAAGAAGGCAACTGCTTCCCGGTCATGGGTTGCCGCAGCGCGTTAAGCCCGTGGAAGGATGAAAACGGCAACTATAAGTTCTACGGCCGCTTCAATCAGGGCGTCGTCACACTGAATCTTGTCGATGTTGCGCTCAGCTCCGGCGGCGATATGGAAAAATTCTGGAAGGTCTTCGATGAACGCCTCGACCTGTGCTACCGCGCACTCATGTGCCGCCACAACCGCTTGAAGGGCACATTGTCCGACGCCGCGCCAATCCTCTGGCAGTACGGCGCAATCTCCCGCCTCAAAAAGGGCGAGCCCATCGATGCGCTTCTCTACGGCGGCTATTCCACCATTTCGCTCGGCTATGCCGGTCTGTGCGAGTGCGTGCGCTACATGACGGGCAAATCCCACACGGACCCCAGCGCAACGCCGTTTGCGCTCGCTGTCATGAAGTACATGAACGCTGCGTGCGAAAAATGGAAGGCAGAGACCACCATCGGCTTCGGTCTGTACGGCACGCCGCTCGAGAGCACTACGTACAAGTTCGCAAAGTGCCTCCAGCGCCGCTTCGGCATCATCCCGGGCGTCACGGATAAGCCGTATATCACAAACAGCTACCACGTCCACGTTACCGAGCATATCGATGCGTTTGAAAAGCTCCGCTTCGAGTCGCAGTTCCAGGCGCTTTCCACCGGCGGTGCGATCAGCTATGTCGAGGTCCCGAACATGCAGAATAACCTCGAAGCCGTCCTGCAGATCATCCGCTATATCTACGATAACATCATGTACGCCGAGCTTAACACCAAGAGCGATTATTGCCAGAAGTGCGGCTACGACGGTGAGATTCAGATCGTCGAGGATGACGGCAAGCTCGTCTGGGAGTGCCCGAATTGCGGCAACCGCGACCAGGATACCATGAACGTCGCCCGCCGCACCTGCGGTTACATCGGCACCCAGTTCTGGAACCAGGGCCGTACCGCCGAAATCAAAGAGCGCGTGCTGCACTTGTAATTGAATCAAAATCAAGAATAAACAGTACCGCACAGGGCAGGCGCTTTGTGCGGTATTTCATGAATAGAGGAAACCATCATGAATTACGGTGAGATCAAAAAAACCGACATCGCAAACGGCATCGGCGTGCGCGTCACGCTGTTCGTCTCCGGCTGCACGCGCCACTGCAAAAACTGCTTCAACGCCGAAACGTGGGATTTCAACTACGGCAAGCCGTTTACAAAAGAAACGGAAGACGAGGTGCTCGCAGCCCTTGCACCCGGTTTCATCAACGGTTTAACTTTGCTCGGCGGCGAGCCCATGGAGCCGCAGAATCAACGCGCTTTGGTGCCGTTTCTGCACCGCGTGCGCGAAATATACCCCGAAAAGGACATCTGGTGCTATTCCGGCTCCACCCTGGAGACCGATATGCTGAAAGACGGCGGCCGCAACCGCTGCGAGGTCACGGACGAATTCCTGTCCCTGCTCGACGTGCTCGTCGACGGCGCATTCGTCGATGAACTCAAAGACATTTCCCTGCGCTTTCGCGGCTCGTCGAACCAGCGCATCATCGATATGAACAAGACTCGCGAAACAGGGAAAGTTACCCTCTGGAACGCGAAACCCTAAAAATAAATCAAAACGCCGCTCGACTGCTGTGTTTCAAACAGTGCCGGGCGGCATTTTTTATTTTTTCACACGCGCAGCAACGCAGGAATTCAAAATAAGTTAGAAATCGCTAACTTTTTCTCTTGACATTTTATATTGTCGAGGTATATAATCAAAATACCCCCAAAGGGTATGTGAGAGTCTTCTCTCACAAGAACTATTTTCACAAAAGGAAGCGGTTTAAATGCGTACATATATTTTGAATGCGACCGGCGCGGACATTAGCCCTGCTACGATCATCATCTGTGTGGTGATTGCGGCTATTTGTATTTTTGCGGTCATCAGCTATCGCAAAAAATTGAAGAACGGCTGCTGCGGCGGTGGCGGCGATGAAGTGAAGCACGTCAAGCCGCAGGATACGAACGTGAACGACTACGACCACGTTTACCGCATGGACATCGAGGGTATGCACTGCAAAAACTGCGCCATGCGCATTGAAAACGCGTTCAACGAGCAGCCGGACTGCATGGCAAAGGTCGACCTCGCCGGCAAATTCGTTCGTATCTATACAAAGAAGCCCGTCGAAGAAGTCGTTTTAAAGCAGACAGTCTGGCGCGCCGGCTACGAGCCGAAAACCGTCACCGTCGAAAAATAAGACGGAATTGAAATTCAAAGAAAAGCGTGGTATACTCTAAGAAATCCGTGAATTTATAAAGAAAGTGATGATAGAGTATGAAAAAAATCGCCAGCTTTTCCGTCAATCATGATAAGCTCAAAAAAGGCATGTACGTTTCCCGCATCGACGGCGACGTTGTAACCTACGACCTGCGCATGAAGGTGCCAAACGCCGGAGATTACCTCTCAAACGGCGCGCTCCACACGTTCGAGCATCTTTTCGCCACGTATGCGCGCAACTCCGCGTTGTCCGATTCCGTCATCTACGTCGGCCCCATGGGCTGCCGCACGGGCTTCTATTTCCTCCTGCGCGACAACGTGAGCCGCTTAGATGCCTTGCATCTCGTGCAAGAATCCTTCGCGTTCATCCGCGATTTTGAGGGCGAGATCCCCGGCAGCCGCCGCGAAGAGTGCGGCAACTACAAAGAGCACGACCTTAAGGGCGCCAAAGAGACTGCCGTCGATATGCTCGAGGTCCTCAAGGACTGGACGCCGGAGAAAATGGAATACGAAGTGTAAGTCAAGCTAAGATTAACACCCAAAGCACCGTTTTGAGCCAAAAGCCAAGCGGTGCTTTTTACTTTAAATGCAGGTCAAAAATCCGGGTAGAATATTTTTGAAAAAGCTAAAATGAGAGTTGACAATATACCCTATATAGGTATATAATTAAGATACCCCAAGAGGGTATATAAAGCGAAATCGGAAAGGAGAATTCCGTTGGAACATACAGAAGAAAAAGAGCTGTACGCTTGCTGCAAAAGCAATGCAACCGATACGGAAGCGTGCACAGACTGCACCGAAGAAAAAACCGAAGAGAAGTGCTGCGGCTGTCATAAAACAAAGCACCGCTCCGATGAGGAGTACAAAAAACTCATCCACAGATTAAACCGCATCGAAGGGCAGATCCGCGGCATTCGTGGCATGGTGGAGAAAAGCGCCTACTGCCCGGACATCCTCGTACAAGTCGCGGCAGCCAACGCGGCGCTCAACGCATTTACGAAAGAGCTGCTCGCAAACCACATCAAGACTTGTGTTGCAAACGACATCCGCGCAGGAAACGACGAAGTCATCGATGAGCTTGTCACCACGCTGCAAAAGCTGATGCGATAATTTTCAGCGCATTTTTATGAAAGGAAGGGAAGAAAATGGAACAGTATAGCGTCACGGGTATGAGCTGCGCGGCGTGCAGCACCCGTGTGGAAAAAGCGGTCAGCAAGGTGCCGGGCGTTACGTCCTGCTCAGTCAGCCTGCTCACGAACTCCATGGGCGTTGAGGGCACGGCTTCGCCGGAAAGTATCATCAAGGCCGTGGAAGATGCCGGCTACGGCGCGTCCAAAAAAGGTGCGGCACAGAATAGCACAAGCCCCAACGTTGCTGCAGAAGATGCCCTGAAAGACCGCGAAACTCCAAAGCTCAAAAAGCGCCTCATTGCGTCCGTCGGCTTTTTGGCTGTCCTCATGTACATCTCCATGGGGCACATGATGTGGGGCTGGCCGCTACCGAATTTTCTCAAAGACAACCACGTCGCGATGGGCCTCATCCAGTTGCTCCTCACCGTCATCATCATGGTCATCAACCAGAAGTTCTTCATCAGCGGCTTTAAAGGGCTCATCCACCGCGCACCGAATATGGATACCCTTGTGGCGCTCGGCTCGGGCGCGTCGTTCCTGTACAGCACCTACGCGCTGTTCGCCATGACAGATGCCCAGATGCGCGGCGATATGGCCGCCGTCATGGGCTACATGCACGAGTTCTACTTCGAGTCTGCCGCCATGATTTTAACGCTCATCACGGTCGGTAAAATGCTGGAAGCGCGCTCCAAAGGCCGCACGACCGATGCCTTAAAGAGTCTCATGAACCTCGCGCCGAAAACCGCCGTGCTCGTGCGGGACGGTCAAGAGGTCACCGTGCCCGTTTCCGAGGTTCGCCGCGGCGATGTGTTTGTCGTGCGCCCCGGTGAGAATATCCCCGTAGACGGCATCGTCTTGGAAGGCGCCAGCGCCGTCAATGAATCTGCCCTCACCGGCGAGAGCATTCCGGTCGATAAGGCCGTGGGCGATGCTGTTTCCGCCGCGACCGTAAACCAGTCCGGCTTCCTGCGCTGCGAAGCAACGCGCGTCGGCGAAGATACCACGCTTTCCCAGATTATCCGCATGGTCAGCGATGCCGCCGCCACGAAAGCGCCGATTGCGAAGATCGCCGATAAGGTTTCCGGCGTGTTCGTCCCGACCGTCATCTGCATCGCTGTTGTTACGTTCATCGTCTGGATGCTCGTTGGGCAGACGTTCGGCTACGCGCTCGCGCGCGGCATCTCCGTGCTCGTCATCAGCTGCCCGTGCGCACTTGGCCTCGCGACGCCGGTCGCCATCATGGTCGGCAGCGGCATGGGCGCAAAAAACGGCATCCTGTTCAAAACTGCCGTTTCACTCGAAAAAACCGGCAAGGTGCAGATCGTCGCGCTCGATAAAACCGGCACCATCACAAGCGGCGAGCCCCGCGTCACGGATATTTTACCCGCCCCGGGCATCACCGAAAAAAACCTTCTCGAAGCCGCAAGTGCGCTCGAAAAAAAGAGCGAGCACCCGCTCGCCAAAGCCATCATGGCGCGCGCTGAGGAGATCGGCGTGCAGGCAAAAGAAGTCACAGACTTCATGGCAAAGCCCGGCAATGGCCTCACCGCTGCCCTGAACGGCGAAGTTCTCGCAGGCGGCAACCTGAAGTTCATCTCCACGCAGGCAGATGTCCCCGCAGATTTTAAAGAAAAGGCCGAAGCCCTCGCGCAGTCCGGCAAAACCCCACTGTATTTCAGCAGGGACGGTAAGCTTATCGGCGTTATCGCCGTAGCGGATGTCATCAAGGAAGACAGCCCGCAGGCCATCCGCGAGTTGCAGAACATGGGCATTCACGTCGTCATGCTTACCGGCGATAACGCCCGCACCGCAGAGGCCATCGGCCGACAGGCAGGCGTTAATGAAGTCATCGCAGGCGTTCTGCCGGACGGCAAGGAAAACGTCATCCGCAAGCTCAGAGAGCAGGGGGAAGTCATGATGGTCGGCGACGGCATCAACGACGCGCCCGCCCTTACCAGAGCCGACATCGGTGTCGCCATCGGCGCCGGTACGGATATCGCCATCGACGCCGCAGATGTCGTGCTCATGAAGAGCCGCCTGTCCGATGTTCCTGCGGGCATCCGTTTAAGCCGCGCCACACTGCGCAATATCCACGAAAACCTGTTCTGGGCGTTCATTTATAACATCATCGGCATCCCGCTCGCGGCAGGCGTATTCATTAACCTGCTCGGCTGGCAGCTGAACCCCATGTTCGGCGCGGCAGCCATGAGCCTTTCAAGCTTTTGCGTCGTCACAAACGCGCTTCGTCTGAATTTATTGAACATCCGCAGCACGAAGCACGATAAAAAAATAAAATCGGCAAAACCCGCCGAAATGAAAACCATCGAAGTAAAGGAGACAAAAACCATGGAAAAAACAATTAAGATTAACGGCATGATGTGCCCGCATTGCGAAGCCACTGTTAAAAAGTGTCTGGAGGCGTTCCCGCAGGTCACATCTGCAGAAGTCAGCCATGAAAAGGGCACGGCGGTCATTCAGCTCAATGCTGAAATTTCCGATGCCGAGCTCAAGAAAGCCATCGAAGATAAGGGCTACGAGGTCGTAGGCTGAGTTCGATAAAGCTTGACACAAATTTAATCTGTGTTACAATAAAAGCACTGCCTGTGTTGAGGGCAGTGCTTTTGCGTTTTACAATTTGTTCACAGCAAATTGGCTTTTTAGAAAGAATAACGGCGTAAAATTAACATAAAGCTAACGTAAAGCAAACGGATAAAGTTTCGCCCGCCTTTTTCAAAGGCGGCGGATTCCAACGGCAGCGCCTTTGGTCGTCGTTCGCAAACGACGAAACCTTTTTGCCTCCCCAAAAACCAGGAAGGTAGGCTCAACAGTCCGGTGGACTGTTGAGCCGTAGGGAACCCAGTTGCATGGGTTCCCTGAAAGGCGGCACAAAGCCGCCTTTTCAAAAACCACACAGCCAAAGAATACTAAAGAAGAGATGAGGAAATCACATGGCACGAGAGCGGTATCTGCTGGACGATACGGAAGACACCATTCATAAAAACGAAATCAAGCCGCAGACCGCGGCGGATAAACGCAAAAACTGGTGGGATTATCACAAGGTGCACGTCCTGATCGTCGCGCTCGCCATAGCCGTCGTCGGCTATTTCATATATTCGGTCACATCCAAAACGGAACCCGATTATACCATCACCGTCATGACGCAGTATACCGTGCCGAGCGACCTGCAAACCGATATTCAGGAGCTTTTCGAGAAATATGCAGACGACCGCAACGGTGACGGCAAAACATACGTCGCCATGAATTTCTGCCGCTTTAATACAAGCGGCACCTCGGAGTTTGAAACATCAGAGCTGCAGGCCTCGTTCGTCAAGTTCGCGACCGATGCCTCCGCCGGCGACAGCATGATTTTCGCCTACGATGACGCAAGCTATAAATACCTCGATCAGGACGATTTAGAAGGCTTCTTTGGCCCCGTAGACGGCACCGATAACGACTATTACCTCTGGAAGGATATTCCGGCGCTGAACAACTTAGAGCTCAACCACTATAATGAGGAGGGCGCAACGAAAGAAAGCGTGCTTTCCGTCCTCGGTGAGCTCAAGGTCGCCGTCCGTACAGAAGACGGCGCCGCGTTCAAAAAACAGGAAAAGATCGATTACCGCAGCGACAGCGTCAAGCTGTACGAGCGTCTGTTGAACGACGAACCCGCAAATACCGAAAATTAAATGAGAGAGCTGCACATTTTTACGCGCAGCTCTCTTTTTTCTTTGACAGAACCACACAGACGGACTATAATAAGCACATAGTATACCATGTCGGTATACATCATCCGAATTCACGAAAAAGGATGGGATAAAAATGAAACTGAAACAACTTTTAACCGCCATCAAGTATCGCGCGGAGCAGGTGCCGGACGTCGACATCACCGACCTTGTGTACGATTCCCGCAAGGCTGTGCCGGGCTGCGCGTTCGTTTGCCTGCGCGGTGCGAATGCAGATGGCCATAAGTACGCGAAAATGGCAGCGGAAAAAGGTGCCGCCGTCATCATCGCAGAGGAGCCCGTGGAAGCGCCCGTGCCGGTCATTTTAACGGATAACACCCGCCTTGCCCTCGCATATTTGAGCGCCGAGTTCTTCGGCCACCCCGCAGAGCAGATGCACGTCATCGGCATCACGGGCACCAAGGGCAAAACGACCACCGCGTTCATGATGCGCTCCATTCTGGAGGCTGCAGGCCATAAAACCGGCGTCATCGGCACCATCGGCGTACTGTACGGCGATACCCTCGTTCAAACCGATAACACCACACCCGAAAACTACGAGGTGCAGAAGTTCATGCGCCAAATGGTCGATGCCGGCTGCGAATACTGCGTTATGGAGGTCTCGTCCATCGGTCTTAAAGATCACCGCGTTGCAGGCTTCACGTTTGAGCTCGGCCTCTTCACGAATTTCTCCGAGGATCACATCGGCGGCGCAGAGCATAAAGATATGGCAGAGTACATGGCGTGCAAAAGCATGCTGTTCCGCATGTGCCGCACCGGCATCATCAATATCGATGACCCGAATTATACCGGCATCATCAAAAATCATACGTGCAATATTGTTACCTACGGCTACGATAAATCGGCCGATTTTGTTGCGCATGGGGAAGAACTCGTTACCACACCGGGTTTTCTCGGCGTGCGCTTCTCCGTTACAGGCAAGCTGAATTTTACCGCGGATGTCGCTATCCCCGGCAAGTTCAACGTCTATAACGCCCTGTGCGCCATCACGGCGTGCGGCGTTTTGAATATCCCCGTCACTGCCATGCAGCAGGGGCTTAAAACCGTCAAGGTTAAGGGCCGCGTGGAGCCCGTGCCGATGCCCGGCGATTTCACTCTGCTCATCGATTATGCGCACAACGCCGTCAGCATGCAGAGCATTTTGACAACGCTGCGCGCCTATAACCCGAAGCGCCTCATTTGCATGTTCGGCGCAGGCGGCAATCGCCCCAAGGTGCGCCGTTTCGAGATGGGCGAGGTCAGCGGCAATTTAGCCGATCTCTCCGTCATCACGGCAGATAACTCCCGTTACGAAAATGTGCTCGATATTTTAGCGGACATCAAGGTCGGCCTTGCAAAGACCGACGGCAAATACATTGAAATTCCCGACCGCCGCGAAGCCATCCGCTGGTGCATTGAAAACGCACAACCCGGCGACATTATTGTCCTCGCAGGCAAGGGTCACGAAGATTATCAGGAGATCGAGGGTAAGAAATACCCGTTTGACGAACGTGTCGTCATTCGGGAAATCCTTGATTCCATGAAATAAAGCTCATAAATTACTTTCGGGAAAGGACTTGTGCAGAAATGAATAAGGAAATCACACTGGAACAGCTCGCTTCTTATGAGACCGCGTTCGACGGTGACCGCGCGAACCGCATCGCCATGGATGCTGCCACGAAGAATGGGGTCAACAACGCCGCCGTGCGCTTTGAGAACGCCCGCGAAATGCGCCATACGTTCAATATTTCTCTGGAGCAGGGCGACATCACGAATCAGAAGCAGAGCGGCCGCTGCTGGATGTTCGCGGCGCTCAACACCATGCGCTTCCGCATCATCAAAAAGCTCGGCGTCAAAACGTTCGAGCTCTCTCAGAATTACGCGCTGTTCTTCGATAAGCTTGAAAAGAGCAACTATTTCCTCGAGAGCATCTTAGAGACGCTCAATGAGCCCACCGCAGGCCGCCTTGTTACATATTTGCTTTCCGGTCCGCTCGGCGACGGCGGTCAGTGGGATATGTTCGCAAACCTCGTAGAGAAGTACGGCGTCGTGCCGAAGGAAGTCATGCCGGAAACCGCCGCATCCTCCTCCACGCGTGAGATCATCGGCTACCTCACCGAAAAGCTGCGTGAGTTTGCCTGCACGCTGCGCACCGCGTATCAGAACGGCGCTTCCATGGAAGCGCTCCGTGCAAAGAAGGACGACATGATGCAGACCATCTATAACATGCTGTGCATCAGCCTCGGCAAGCCGCCTGTGAAGTTCGATTTCGAGGTCAAGACCCCGAACGGCTTCGTGCGCGACCTCGGCATCACTCCGCAGTCGTTCTTCAAAAAGTACGTCGACATGGATCTTTCCCAGTACATCAGCCTCATCAATGCGCCGACGTCCGATAAGCCCTACGGCAAGACCTACACCGTCGCGTTCCTTGGTAACGTCGCAGAGGGTCGCCCTGTCAAGTACCTCAACCTGCCTATTGAAGACCTGAAAGCGGCAGCCATCGCCCAGATGAAGGACGGCCTGCCGGTTTGGTTCGGCTGCGATGTCGGCAAGCGCAGCGTTCGCGACGGCGGCGTTATGGATTTGAACGCTCTTGACCTCGAAACGCTCTTCAACACCGAGTTCACCATGGATAAAGCTCAGCGCCTCGATTATGGACAGAGCCTCATGACGCACGCCATGGTTTTCCAGGGCGTCAATATCGACGATAACGGTAAGCCGAACCGCTGGAGAGTCGAAAACAGCTGGGGCAAGGACGCCGGTGTAGACGGCTACTACATCATGAGCGACGCTTGGTTCGACGAGTATATGTATCAGGTCGTCGTCGATAAAAAGTACCTCACAGAAGAACAGCGCAAAGCGCTTGAGCAAGAGCCGATCACGCTCCAGCCGTGGGATCCGATGGGCTCCCTCGCTTCGGTGCGCTAAACGAAAGGAAACTACTGCATTTATGAATTTAAAGGTATCTGAGATCGCCGAAATGTGCGGCGGCAGGCTCGTCGGCAGCGGCGAAAATATCGTCACGTCGTTTTATACCGACAGCCGCGAGACGACGCCCGGCAAAATGTTCGTGCCCATCCGCGGCGAAAACACCGATGCACACCGCTTTATCCCGCAGGTCTTCGCATCGGGCGCGGCAGCGACTTTTTCCGAAGAGCCGCTCGATGCCCCCGCAGGCGATGTTGTCTACGTTGAAAACACCCGCGTGGCACTGCAAAAGGTCGCGGAACGCTATCGCGAGCGCTTCAATATCCCGGTTATCGGCATCACGGGCAGCGTAGGCAAGACCACTACAAAGGAAATGGTCGCTTTAGCTGTTTCCGCCGGCCTCAAAACGATGAAAACTGCCGGCAACGCGAACAGCCAGATCGGCCTGCCCATGACCGTTCTGCGCATCACGCCGGAGGACGAAGCCGCCATTGTCGAAATGGGCGTCAGCATGCCCGGTGAGATGGCGCGCATCGCAAAAGTCGCAAAGCCGAACATCGCCGTCATGACGAATATCGGCGTGTCGCACATCGAGTTCATGAAAACACGCGAGAACATCATGAAAGAGAAGTTCGGCATCACGGATTACCTGCCAAACGGCAGCAAGGTGTTCGTAAACGGCGATGACGACCTGCTTTCCACATTAAAAAGCACCCCGGAAAAGCAGATCGTGCGCTTCGGTCTCGGTGAAAATTGCGACTGGCGCGCCGTAGAGCTTGAGGTCGATACGGAGGGAACAAGGTTTATCTGTGTGCACGACGGTAAACGCGTAGAAATGTACGTCCCCGTTGCCGGCGAGCACAACGTGCGCAACGCCCTTGCCGCCGTCGCGGTCGCTGTGGAAGTCGGCGTTCCGGAGGAAAAAGCCGTCGCGGCCATCCGCACCTATGTACCGCCCGCCATGCGCCAGCAGATTAAAGAAGCGCACGGCGTCACGCTGATCGACGATACCTATAACGCCAGCCCCGATTCCATGCGTGCCGCTTTGAAAATTCTCGGCGGCCTGAAAGCGACCGGCAAAAAGTACGCCGTACTTGCCGATATGCTGGAGCTCGGCGATTACGCAGAGCGCGGCCACTATGAAACCGGCGCGTTTGCGGCGGAAAACGGCACCGATGTCCTTATCGGCGTCGGCCCGCTCGCAAAGCATATCGTCGAGGGCTTTAAAAATCGTGAGAACAGCGTGTGGTTCGCCTCGAATGCGGAAGCCATTGCGTATCTGAAAGACCGTCTGCATCCCGGTGATGCCGTGCTGTGCAAAGGTTCCCGCGGCATGCACATGGATGAAATCATCCATGCCCTTTCGGAATAAGCCCGTATACTATAATATATTTAATATATATCACAATATAAAGACAAAAACCGGCAAGTTCCTTTTCACTTGCCGGTTTTTTGCAAAACGGAGGAAAGTTGTATGAAAACAAGATTACTGCGCCCGAAAGAAAACTGGAAATCAAATCTCACCATGGCTGTCGCCTTTGAGGGAGATTACGACCTCGAAAAAGCCAAAGAACGCGCCGCCCGTGAGCGCACCGAAGAAGAAAAGAGGGAAGACGCCCGCAACCGCTGCTTCGGCACATTTTTAGACGACGATGAGACCATCTGCGGTGTTGTGAACAGCCGCGAGTACCTCTGCCGCTTTGACGGCGGCACGTATAAGCTCGGCGGTGTAGGCGGTGTTTCTACATTGCCGCAGTACCGCCGCGGCGGCGTTATCCGCGCTTGCATGACGGCCTCTCTCAAAGACATGTACGCAAACGATTTCACGTTCGCTTTTTTGTATCCGTTCAGCATGCAGTATTACCGCAAGTTCGGCTTTGAAGCCGGTGCGCCGGAATACCGCTGGTCGGTACCGTTCACAGCGATGAAGCCGCAGGATGTCGGCGGGCACGTCGAGCAGATCTTCCCCGGCGGCGATTTTACCCCGCTTCTCACCGTCTATAACGCGTTCTATGCAGACCACAATCTCTCCGCCGTCCGCGAAACGTATGATAAAGGTCTCGAAAAAGCGAACCTCTGGAACGATAAGCGCTACGTATTCGTCTGGTACAATAACGAAAATCAGCCGCGCGGCCTGATGATTACCCATAAAATCGAAGAAGACGGCGTCACATATCTTGACTGCACCCACACGTTCCAAAGCCCCGGCGGTTTCCTCGCGTGCGATGCCGAAGCGTTCAACGGCTTGCTGTTCTTCGCAAAATCCGCTTTCTCGTCGGATTACGAGAAGCTCCGTTTCACCGTCCCGTCCGATATGCACTTAGAGCAGCTCATCGGCGAAAACACGCGCACGTTCTGCTCCGTGTTCCCAAACGGCATGCTGCGCGTTGTCAACGTCGAGCGTGTTTTAGAAAACTGTGCTTGCCGCGGCACAGGGGAAATCACCCTCCGTATCGAAGACGATATCATCACGGAAAATAACGGCACATGGCGCCTGCACTTTGCCCCCGGCGAGCAAAATAAAGTCGAAAAAACCGACGCCGTACCGGACCTCATCCTCAACATCCGCGCCTTCTCTGCCCTCATCACCGGCGCCCGCGCCGCCGCCGATATCCCCTGGATGCCTGACGTCCTCCTCCTCCGTCAAGCTCCCGCTGTCCCCAACGTCTTTTACCCCAAAAAGTGCTCCATGATGGATCTGTTCTAAATTTTTTGCATCTCGGTGAGAACTAAAGGACTATGAAATATGCTGTTTAAACAAAAATGTCGGAGTTTTTAAATTTATTGACGGAGAGGTCGGAAATTCCCGATTCGATTGACAAGCAAAAAGCGAGATGCTATTATTACAATACTATACCTATATACATTACAAAATGAGGTGTGTGAAACATAAATGAACAATAGAAAATTCGCGCTTTCTATGGTCATGAAATTCGCAATCTTTGCGTTGATATTCGGCTTTTTTGCCATGGTTTTGTTCCAATATTACGGTCTAAGACTTTTCCGTAGAGCAGACAGCATTGGATATGCGGTCACATTGATTCTCTATGCCATCGTATATGTAGCGCTCGGCAATCTTTTCCGTGCGTTTAAAATTACAGATTATTCCATTGCAGAAACTATTTTTTCGCAGTTTCTGTCCTTTGGTATGGCGGATCTGCTTCTCTATGGCGAATTCTGCATGATTCGCCATAATTATGTGAATATCGTGCCGGGCATAATGACGGTCGGCTGTCAGCTTTTGGCAGCCGTTTGCTGGGCTCTGATTGGCAAGCGTTTCACCATTGCTTTCGGCAAACCGGAAAAGACCCTCGTCATCTCCGGCGCGGACGATGCTGATGAGTTCCTGCAAAAGTTCGGTAAGATCAAGCACATTTTTTCAATAGAAAAGGTAGTCTCCGCGGATATTCTCAAAAGCGATTGGAAAAAAGAAGTGGATCCGTACCGCGCTATCATTTTCTACGAAGTCTCGTCCAGAAAGCGCGCGGAGGTCATTTGGTACTGCATGCAGAGCCGCAAGAGCCTCTATGTCACGCCGCAACTTGGTGAAATCACCATGGAAGGCTTTGGAGCGCGCCATCTGATCGATACGCCCATGATGAAATATGAATACCGCAGCGAGCGCTTCTGGTATAACCTTGCTAAGCGTATAGGGGATATCCTGCTTTCTCTGATCGCGTTGATTATACTGTCGCCGTTGCTTCTTTTAACGGCACTGCTGATCAAAATCGAAGACCGAGGTCCTGTTTTCTTCCGGCAAAAGCGCTGCACCAAAAACGGAAAAGTGTTTGAAATTCTCAAGTTCCGCAGTATGATCGTAGATGCGGAAAAAGGCGGCGAGACCATTCCCTGCCGTACGGGCGATCCCCGCATCACACATGTCGGCCGCGTCATCCGTAAATTACGTATCGATGAATTCCCGCAGATCATCAACGTCTTAAAAGGCGATATGTCTATTGTCGGCCCACGTCCCGAAAGAGTCGAGCATGTAGAGGTCTATACAAAAGAAATACCGGAATTTTCTTACCGCCTGCGCGTCAAAGGTGGCTTGACCGGCTATGCCCAAATTTACGGAAAATACAACACGAGCCCCTACGATAAACTGCGGCTCGACCTTCAGTATATCGAAAAACAGTCGCTTCTTATGGATCTAAAACTAATTCTTCTGACCGTAAAAATCATGTTCGTCCCCGAATCCACAGAAGGCTTCACGCAAAAACGATCTGAGCAGATCACGGAAGAAGCGAAGTCTAAACGATAATCATGGATTTAGTGTGTTCCGAAAAATTCTAATTCGTTTCTCACAATGGTATATGCGGACTATTGTGTATTTCACCAGTTGACAAACCACTGCGCATAAAATATAATATAAACGCTATTACCCATATGCTTCTAATATTTTAGATATATACTTTGTTTTCGGCTCAAAAATCAAATACGCATGGCAGTTGAGAGGCGAAACCTGTCGTGTATAGCATAAAAATTGCTTTTTAGGAGGATGATGAATGGTTTCAGAAACCAAAAAGTCTAAGCGAAAACTTGAGCACTGGATGGGTGTTTCGGTACTTTTGGCGGTGTATGATGTGGTGGCCGCGAACATTTCCTATCTTTTTGCTCTGTTGCTTAGATTTGATTTTGTTTATTCCAATATTCCGCAGCGCTATATCGAAGCCTATCTGCATTTTGCGCCGATTTATTCAGTTGTTGTAGTTGGTGTGTTCATTGCTTGTCGGCTGTATAACAGCATCTGGCGTTTTGCCGGTGTTCGCGAGTTGACTAAAACTTTTATTGCGAATGTAATTGTTGTATTTTTCCATGTTATCGTGATAACACTGTTTTATACCCGCATGCCGATTTCATACTACATCGTTGGCTCGGGTGTACAGCTTATTTTGACATTGGCGATCCGCTTTGCGTATCGATACCTTTTGCAACTGATCGCGCAGAATAACCGTGAAAAAGCAAAACACAATGTTATGATCATCGGCGCCGGTGCTGCCGGTCAAATGGTCACAAAGGAATTATTGCTTTCCAACCGTATCAACGCAAAGCCGGTCTGTATTATCGATGATAATTCAAATAAATGGAATCGTTATATTGATGGCGTACCGGTCGTCGGCGGCAGAGAGTATATCCTGACGGCGATTCAGGAATATGATGTTGACCAGATATTTTTTGCTATCCCAACGGCGAAACCTGAAGAAAAACGAGATATTTTGAATATTTGTCAGGAAAGCAAATGTGAGATCAAAAGCTTGCCAGGCGTTTATCAGCTTGCAAACGGCGAAGTGCTGATGAGTAAAATGCACCCGGTCGAACTGGAAGATCTTCTGGGCCGCGAACCGATCAAGGTTGATATGGAAGACGTTTTTCAGCAGATCAGGGGCCGCAGAATCTTAGTTACAGGCGGTGGCGGCTCTATCGGCAGCGAACTTTGCCGTCAAATCGCAGCACATAAGCCGGAGATGCTTATCATCTTTGATGTCTATGAGAATAACGCCTATTCGATTGAGCAGGAGCTCAAACGTAAATACGGCGATAGATTGAATTTGCACACTTTGATCGGTTCCGTGCGCGATACACGCAGGATTGAGCAGGTGTTTGAAACATATCGTCCTGATATCGTTTACCATGCTGCAGCGCATAAGCATGTGCCGCTGATGGAAACAAGCCCGAATGAAGCGATTAAAAATAATGTGATCGGTACATACAAAACAGCTTGCGCCGCGTTAAAATACGGAGCGAAGAAGTTTGTTTTGATCAGTACCGATAAAGCCGTAAACCCCACCAATATCATGGGTGCAAGTAAGCGCCTGTGCGAAATGGTTATCCAGAGCATGGATGTTATCAGCCGCTGTGGCAGGCAGGATCTGCTGCCTGTGCTGTTTGCGCATGGGGAAGACGGCATCGAGCAGCAGCTTGAGCATCTCAGAAGATCAGCAGAAAAGGCAGACCGCGAGCAGCTTAAAGTCGAATCGGTCAAAAGCAAAAACAGAACGGATACACAGTTTGTGGCTGTACGTTTTGGCAATGTGCTCGGCAGTAACGGTTCCGTTATCCCGCTCTTTAAAAAGCAGATTGAAGCCGGCGGTCCGGTTACAGTCACGCACCCGGATATCATCCGTTACTTTATGACGATCCCGGAAGCTGTAAGTCTTGTGCTGCTCGCAGGCACATATGCATGGGGCGGAGAGATATTCGTTCTGGATATGGGCGACCCGGTCAAAATCGATACTTTAGCCCGCAACCTGATCCGCCTTTCCGGCTATAAACCGGATGTGGACATCAAAATCGAATATACAGGTTTGCGTCCGGGCGAGAAGCTGTTTGAAGAAAAGCTCATGGCAGAAGAGGGCTTGCTGAAGACCGATAACAAGATGATCCATATCGGAAAACCTATTCCGTTTGATCTTCTCACATTCTTAGATCAGCTCGCAGAGCTGGCACAGGCCAGCTACCATAATGACCCGCATATCGTGGAAATGGTCGAGCAGATGGTGCCTACTTTCCACCCGGTCGGTGATAAACCGCAGGGCAATACAGAACAGAAATAAGAAAACACAGTGTTGGTTGGTACAAGCCATTTCCAACGCTGTGTTTTTATATTTAAGCGCTAATTTATCCCCTCCCCACATGCACCAAATGTGCGATGCCCGGTATGCTCTCGCCCTGCTGCGAAGAGGTTGTGGACATCAGTGCGCCGGTCGCCATAAAGAGAATATTTTTCAGCTCTCCGCGATCCATGCGGTTCAAAATATGCCCGCATAATACACCGGCTGAGCATCCGCAGCCGGAGCCGCCCGCGTGCACGTCCTGTGCCTCGCGGTCAAATAAAATCAGCCCGCAGTCCTCGTGGTTGCGTAGAACGATCCCGTTTTCGCGCAGCAGTTCGTACAATAATTTTGTGCCAACCGCCCCGAGGTCGCCTGTGTAAATGCGGTCGTAGCCCTCAGGCTTTGTCGCCGTATCGTTAAAAAAATCCAGCAAAGTCTGCGCCGCAGCGGGGGCCATCGCCGCGCCCATGTTCGTCATGTCGGTCACACCAAGATCGGTGATGCGCCCCACGGTCGCGTGCCGCACTTGAATGTCGCCGCTCATACCGAGCACCGCGCTGCCCGAAGCTGTCGCCGTCCACTGCGCAGTCGGCGCGCGCTGGCTGCCGTATTCCAGCGGCGTGCGGAATTGCCGCTCCGCGGTGCAGAAGTGGGAAGAGGTCACCGCGCAGGCGTAGTTCGCCGCGCCGCATTCCACCATGATGGAGGCCATGATGAGCGTTTGCGCCATCGTGGAGCACGCCCCGTATTGCCCAAGGAACGGAATGTCCATTCCGCGCAGACCAAACGTGCTCGAAATGCACTGGTTCAGCAGATCTCCCGCAAATACCATGTTAATGTCCTGCTTTTGAAGCCCCGCCTTGCGTATCGCAAGGTTCGCGGCTTCCGTTTGCAGCATGCTTTCCGCTTTTTCCCAGCTTTCCTGATTCAAATAAGAATCGAGAAACGTCTGGTCAAAGTCGCGCGCCAGCGGGCCCGCGGCTTCTTTTTTCCGCACACCGCCGCGTGGCCCAAAATCGCCGGGCGGCGCTCAAATAGAAGCGTGTAACGTCCGAGTCTTTTCATAAGCCCTCCTTAAAACAGCCCGATGATATACAGCACGATCCCGTACAAAACCGAAGCCGAAATGCCGAACACCAGTACCGGCCCCGCCACCGTGAACAGCTTCGCGCCGAGGCCCGTCACAAAGCCCTCGCTTTTGAATTCCAGCGCAGGGGAGACCATTGAGTTCGCAAACCCCGTAATCGGAACCAGCGTGCCTGCCCCGGCGTATTTCGCTATGTTGTCGTATACGCCGCAGGCTGTCAGCGTGGCGGAAATGAAAATGAGCGAGATCGAAACGCACGTCCGCGCATCTTTTAAATCGAGCCCCAGCAGCATGAACGTGTTCGCAAGCGCCTGCCCCAGTGTGCAGATGGCCCCGCCGGATAAAAACGCAAACAGGCAGTTTTTCAGTACGGGGGAGTGCGGCGAAGCCTTCTGCACCATCGCGTCATATTGCTGCGGTGTTTTCTTTTTCATACGACCACCCTTTCTGTTTAACCGGGTTTATTGTGCGTATCGAGGTAAAAGATATTCCACATTTTTAAGATTTTAGTTGATTATCTCAAACAGAGCGTGTATAATCAGTTGCAGGTGATATTATTATGTCTAAACTCAGCATCCTGAAGCAGAAAACTAAGCGCGATGTGGATATGACGCAGGGCAGCATCTTCCGCCACCTCATCACATTCGCGTTTCCGCTTCTCATCGGCAACATTTTCCAGCAGCTCTACAACACGGTCGATACGTGGGTTGTCGGAAACTATGTCAGCAACGAGGCTTTCTCGGCGGTCGGCACGGTCGGTCCCGTTATCAACATGCTCATCGGCATATTCTTAGGGCTTTCCAGCGGCGCCGGCGTCGTCATTTCACAGTATTATGGCGCAAAGCGGTATGATAAGGTGCGCGATACCGTCCACACCTCCATCGCCATGACGCTCATTTTGGCTGTGCTCTTTACAATTATCGGCATCGCTATGATCCCCTTCGTGCTCAATTTCATGAAGACCCCGGCAGAGGTCATGCCGGAGTCCTCCGCGTACCTCACCATCTACTTCGCGGGCGTCATCGGCCTTATGCTCTACAACATGGGCGCGGGCATTCTGCGTGCCGTGGGTGATTCCAAGCGCCCGTTCTATTTTCTCGTCGTCTCCGCCGTGCTCAACATCATTCTCGATCTCGTCTTCGTGCTGTCGTTCGGCATGGGCGTTGAGGGTGTTGCGTATGCGACCATCATCTCGCAGGGCGTCTCCGCCATGCTTACGATGATTACGCTGTTCCGCACGGATTCCTGCATCAAGGTCGAGCTCAAATACTTGAAGCTCGATAAAGAAATGCTCGCGAAGATTGTGCGCGTCGGCATCCCGGCCGCCATCCAAATGGCGATCACCGCGTTCTCGAACGTATTTGTACAGTCTTATGTTAACCACTTCGGCGCAGACTGTATGTCCGGCTGGACGGCGTACAGTAAGATTGACCAGCTTCTCTTCCTGCCGATGCAGTCTCTCGCGCTCGCGTCTACCACATTCGTCGGCCAGAACCTCGGCATCGATCAGGTCGGCCGCGCCAAGAAGGGCGCACGCACGGCGTTCATCATGTCCGTCGTCGCAACCGTCATTCTGACAATCCCGTTGCTCATCTTCGCGCCGCAGCTCGTCTCGTTCTTCAACGGCAAAGCAGAGGTCGTCGCATACGGTTCCATGCTGCTGCGTTATTGCTCGCCGTTCTACGTGTTCTGCTGCGTCAATCAGGTCTACTCCGGCGTGCTGCGTGGTGCGGGCAATTCCCGCGCACCGATGATTATCATGCTGAGCTCGTTCGTCATCTTCCGCCAGATTTACCTCTTTATCATGGCGAACTTCATCTCCAACACCATCATTCCCATCGCCTTAGGCTACCCTGCCGGTTGGCTCGTGTGCAGCACCCTCACACTGCTCTATTATCGCCACGCCGATCTCTCCAAGAGCCGTCTCGTCGAAGACGCAGAGAAAAAAGCAGAAGCTTCAGGAAAAAGCCGCATAAAAGCTGTATGAAATACAGTTGTACAGAATACAACAAAATTGCCCCTCGGACACCGCATGCACGTGCCGGTGTCCGAGAGGCTTTTTTCATTTCCGCAAAATCGTACTACCTTTCCACCTTTTCTCCTCGAAAAAACCAAAATTTTTTCAAAAATCCATCTTTAGATGGATTGCATTTCGCGCGAAATATGATATATTGTGGTTATAAACCATAAAAGGGGAGTAGAGCACATGAATGAAGTCGTCATCAAGCCATCGCTGCGCGAGCAATTCTTACAGGGTTGGGCTCAGTGCCGCGTTATTTTCTTCAGCGCGCCGTGCGGCTTCGGCAAGTCTACAGCCGCCACCGCCTTGCTCGGCAATCACAAAACCTGCGTGTTTTCGGCAGAAGACCCGGAATTCCTGCACAAGCCCGTGCCGAAAAATGTAGATGCGATTGTGATTGATTCCCTGCCCGCGCTCAAAGACCCGGAAGACCAGCAAACGCTCTGCGCATGGATCCGCGAAAATCCGGAGCTGCACTTCGTCATTTTAAGCCGCGGCGTGCTGCCCGGCTGGCTCATGCCGTTCCGCTTTACGGGGCTTTTGCAGCTCATCGAGGCCAGAGATCTGCTGTTTGACCGCGATACCGTGCGTGTTTTTCTGGAAAAGAATGGCTGCACACCAACGGAAGCAGAGATCAACGTCATCATCCACGATTCTCTCGGCTACCCGCTGGCCCTAACGGCGCTTTCGCGCCTGATGCAAAACGGTCAGCCCTATACGCCGGAGATCGTCGGCATTGTGCAGCAGGAAATCTATCACTATTTTGAGGATAACATCTTCAACCGCTTTTCAATGCCGCTGCGCCGTATGTTGCTCGACATCGCCCCGTTCGATACATTCGACGCCGAGCTTGCCCAGATGATTTCCGGCGACAGCCACATCAACGAGCTTATTTCCATCGTTCGGCACGATACCACCATGCTTTTAAATGCCGATGCACAGAAATACCGCTTCTGGAGCTTTTTCCAACAGTTCCTCCTGTGGGAACTCCGCCAAGTCTATACGCCGCAGGAGCAGGCCGCAGTGTACAGCCGCGCCGGGCTTTACTATGAGCTGCACGAAGATTACGAGCATGCGCTCGAGTGCTATTCGCGCTGCAAAGACCACCGCCGCGTCTCGGAAATGCTCATCCGCAACGCAGAGCAGCACCCCGGTGTGGGACATTACTATGAGATGGAAAAGTATTACTATGCTATCCCGAAAGAGGAGATCCTCCGCTCGCCATCGCTCATGTGCGGTATGAGCATGCTCACGTCCCTCTGCATGGATTACGAAGCCTCCGAAATGTGGTATTCCGCCCTGCAGGAGTATGCCGCCCCACTCAAAAAGACCGACACCGCCTACAAAGAGGTGCGCGGCAAGCTTGCATATCTCGATATCTCCCTCCCGCAGCGCAGCAGCAAAGGCATCGCAGAAAACATCGGCAACTATTTTAAAATTCTAACGGATAAAAGCTTGCAAACACCCACGTTTTCTGTCACCAGCATGCTACCAAGTCTTATGAACGGCGGCAAAGATTTCTGTTCGTGGTCCAAGCACGATGAGCTGCTCTACAAAACCATCCGCAAGCCGATGGAGGCCATTCTCGGCAAAGACGGCATCGGTTTTGCCGATTGCGCCCTTTGTGAAAGCAAATTTGAAAAAGGGGAGGATAACCTTCCGTGGCTCATGACGCTTGTGGCCCAGTTGCCCGAGATCGAGCGTCATGGTACGCCGGATATGACGTTCGCCATCATCGGTCTCATGGCGCGCGCCCAAACGAAGCAGGGCAACGCCATCATGGCGCTTTCTTCTTTAGACAGTCTGCGAACAGAGTTTGAGGAGGACAACAAGCGTTTCCTGCCGAATATTGATGCCATGCGCTGCCGTCTATGGCTGCGCACCGGTGAAATGGAAAAGGCAGAGCAGTGGTACCGTACATCTGCTCCGCAGATCACGCCGCGCATCCGTACCATGTGGCGCTACCAGTATATAACGCGTGCCATGGTTGAGATCGCGCTCGGAGAAGAAAATGCGGCGCTGCTCACATTGGCCTCACTCATCCCGTTCTGTGAGCGCTGCGGCCGCGTGATGGACCGCATGTATATCCGCATCCTAACGGCCGTTTGCTATCAGCGGCAAAATAACGCCCGGTGGCAGGAGGAGTGGATGCAGGCGCTTGATGCCGCCCATGAGTACCGCTTTGTTATGCCCGTTGCGCAGTTTGGCGCCGCTGTAATGCCCATGCTGACGCTTACCGGCTACAAAAAGGACGAGTCCTTCTTTTCACTCCTTTTACAGGAAACGCGCCGTCAGGCTGTTTTGTACCCGAATTTCTTGCGTCCCATGCCGCGGCTCTCAGAACCGCTTTCGCCCGCAGAAACGCAGGTGCTCCGGCTCCTGTGCGGCAACCGCAGCAACCAGGAGATCGCCGACATCCTCGGTGTCAAGGTCGCCACCGTCAAAACGCATGTCATCCACATCCTCCAAAAGCTCGGCGTCAAACGCCGCGGCGACGCCAAAGAAATCGCCCAAAAACTCCATATCATCGAGTTTTGACGAAAACTCCCGATCGCCGCAAACCGTGAACTGCAGCAGTCGGGAGTTCTTTTTATTCAAATATTCAATTTCAGCTTACTTTTCCAAAAATCCCTTCAGCGCCGCATAGTCCACATTCTCCGGCTTCACTTCGTCAAAGAACTTCAGCAGCTTTTCGGCCAGCACGCGTACGCCGCCGACGGAATTGCTTTCGATATTCAGCGGTAGAATGGGGTCGTGTACGCTCATGCGCAGCAGGAACCAGCCGTCGCCGTCGTTTTCCGGGAACGAAATGCGGATGCCTTCGCGGTTGTCCGGCGCAATGTTCCAGTTGTGCGCTTTCGCGTAGCTTTCAAGCGCCGCAATGGTGCTCTCACCATAGGGGCGGAAATCCTCCGCGGTAATGGGGAAGCGCAACTCTTTTTCTTCCTTGGCTTCCTTCAGATCGGCGATGAGACTATCGAGCGATTTGCCCTCGCGGCGCAGCTGTGCCGCCTTAATGATAATCTTCGTCACCAGATAGGCACCGTCGTCAAGGAAGTAGTTCTCGCGCAGCGCCGCATGGCCGCTCGTCTCAATCGCCAGCGGGCAGTTCACGCCCTCGTTATTCAGGCGCACCGCTTCGTTGATGACATTCTTGTAACCGCGCTTAAAGCGGTGATGCTTACCGCCGAGCGTCTGCTCAATGTAGGTCTTGAGTCCGTCGGACGTAATGGAGTCCGTCACAATGGTGCCGCCCGGGTTGCCCTCCAGCGCAATGGCGGAAGCAATCGCCACAAGACGGTTGCGGTTGATCTCTTCGCCGCGGCTGTCCACAGCGCCGCCGCGGTCTACGTCCGTGTCAAAAATTACGCCAAGGTCCGCACCGGCCTTCACGGTCGCCGCGCAAACGCTCGCCATAGCCTCCTCGTTCTCCGGGTTTGGAATGTGGTTCGGGAAGCGGCCGTCCGGCTCCAAAAACTGGCTGCCTGTAATGTCCGCACCAAGCGGCTTCAGCACGTTGTTTGCGTAAAAACCGCCCGCGCCGTTGCCGGCGTCCACAACGATCTTAAAGCCCGCAAGCGGGTGCGCATAATCTTCCGCGTTCACGCCCTTGCGGATCATCTCGCGCAGATTATCAGCATATTTCGACATATAGTCCACCGGCACCAGCGTGCCGTTGTCGGTCTCCTTCGGCGCAGCACCGTTCTGTGCATATTCCAAAATCTCGGAAATATCCGGGCTGTCAAGGCCGCCCGCAGGCGTGAAGAACTTCAGTCCGTTGCGGAAGAACGGGTGGTGGCTCGCCGTAATCTGCACCGAGCAGTCGCACGGCAGCTCCAAAACCGCCATGAACATCGACGGGGTAGAGGCAAGGCCGCAGTCGTAAACCGAAGCACCGTACGTCGTAAACGCGCGGAACAGCGCCGCCGCAATACGGTCTGCGGAAATGCGGGAGTCATGGCCGACGGCAATTTTCAGCCCCTCGGCGCACTTATCCAGGTGCTTTTCGCACCAAACGAGAAAACCGGCCGCAATGCGCTCCACGACCTCATCGGTCAGGTTAATCGGCGCGCCGCCGCCTTCACTTGCAACACCGCGAATGTCAGTGCCGCTTTTCAAAGTTTTATAGGCAAACATGGAAAAGACCTCCTGTTTCATTTTGCATTTTATCCAAGCTTATTATAATACAACTCCCGTAAAATGAAAAGAGCTTTTTGATTTTTGACAAATACGTTTTAGTTTGGCTAAAAACCGCTTACAAACTGCAAGTTGTAAACTGAAAAATTGCAAATTTCATGTAAAATCAAAAATTTTTCCAAAAAAGTGTTGACAAAATGAAATTTTGGTGATATAAACTTAGCATAATAATTCAAGGGCACAGATGAAGAGAAGTACCCGGCAGACCGCTTTGCACAGTGAGCGGGGGAGAGTGTGAACCCCGCGTAAGCACACCGGCGAATAACACTTCGGAGCCTCAAGCCGAAAAGATGCGCATATCTCAGTAGGTGCGACGTGTGGCGGCGCGTTAAGCCGTGCCTGTCTTGTTAGAGACAGTAAAGGTGATCTTCTTTATAAGATAATTTAGGTGGCACCGCGGATATAACAGCTATTCGTCCTAAGAAATTGGGACAAACGGCTGTTTTTTTGTTTGCGTTTGGACTGAAATTATTTTATTTGGAGGGAACCGATATGTGTTCGATTATGGGTTACACAGCAAAAGACATTCGTTTGGAAGATTTACGAAAGGGCTTTGATAAAACCGTTTCCCGCGGGCCGGATATGTCCCGCACACAGGAAACGCCCGCAGGTTGGCTCTTTTTCCACCGCCTCGCCATCATGGGCCTTACAGAAGAAGGCATGCAGCCGTTTGAGCTGGACGGTTCCGCCGTCGTCTGCAACGGCGAGCTCTACGGCTTCCGTTCCGTTAAAGAGGAGCTCCGGAGAAAAGACTACACCTTCAAAAGTGATTCTGACTGCGAAATTTTGCTCCCCCTCTACAAAGAAGAGGGCACCGAGATGTTCAAAAAGCTCGACGCCGAGTTCGCCCTGATTATTTACGATGCCGAGACCGATAGCTTCATCGCTGCGCGCGACCCCATCGGCATCCGCCCGCTCTACTACGGGTATAGCGAAAGCGGCCACATTATGTTTGCCAGCGAGCCGAAAAACCTCGTCGGCCTGTGCCATCGCGTTATGCCGTTCCCGCCGGGCCACTACTATAAGGACGGCAAATTCACCTGCTACTGCGACATCGCCGAAGTCGAAGAAGTTTGCCACGATGACCTCGAGACCGTCTGTAAAAACATCCATGATAAGCTCGTTGCCGGCATCGAAAAGCGGCTCGATGCCGATGCCCCGCTCGGTTTTCTTCTCAGCGGTGGGCTCGATAGCTCCCTCGTCTGCTCCGTCGCGGCAAAGCTTTTAAAGAAGCCCATTCGCACGTTCGCCATCGGCATGAGTGAAGATGCCATCGATTTAAAATACGCCCGCGAAGTTGCCGATTACATTCACAGCGACCACACCGAGGTCATCATCACAAAGGACGATGTTATCGAAAATCTCGAAACCGTCATTGCGCTGCTTGGCACGTATGACATCACCACCATCCGCGCTAGCATGGGCATGTACCTCGTCTGCAAAGCCATTCACGAGCAGACCGATGTCCGCGTGCTGCTCACCGGTGAAATTTCCGATGAGCTCTTCGGCTACAAATATACAGATTTCGCCCCCAGCGCCGCCGCGTTCCAAACGGAAGCCCAAAAGCGTGTGCGGGAGCTTCATATGTACGACGTGCTCCGTGCCGACCGCTGCATCTCCGCCAACTCGCTCGAAGCCCGCGTCCCGTTCGGTGATCTCGATTTCGTCAAATACGTCATGTCCGTCGATCCCGAGATGAAGCTCAACAAGTACAAAAAAGGCAAATACCTCCTGCGCCACGCGTTCGAGGGCGATTACCTCCCGCTGCCGATTTTATACCGCGAAAAAGCCGCGTTCTCCGATGCCGTCGGTCACTCTATGGTCGATTACCTCAAGGCCTACGCCGAAACAAAGTATACCGATGACGAAATGAAGCTCCGCGCCGCAAAATATCCGTTCGCAACGCCGTTTACGAAAGAATCCCTTCTCTACCGTGAAATTTTTGAAAAATACTATCCCGGTCAGGCGGAAATGGTCAAGGACTTCTGGATGCCGAACAAAGCGTGGGAGGGCTGCGACGTCAACGATCCCAGCGCCCGCGTGCTCGCGAACTACGGTGCCTCCGGCGAATGATTGGAAAGATTCATAAACTTTCTCAATGTTTAACAAATTCACTGAAAATTTAACCTGAATGCAACACACCTTTTTTCCGTTTAGCCCTTGTGTATTCTCTGCTGTTGTGATAGAATAAAGCCATCATAGGATATTATGGTTTTCCACATAGAACCCTATCGGCAAACCATAATGAGACTAAATCTCATATCGAAGGAGAGATGACTGATGTCCAAGATGATCGAACTTCACGACATCGATGTTCCGGGCTTCCTGTCTGTACTGGATAGCTGCGAGGGCAATGTGTATCTGATGACGCGCGACGGTGATAAGCTGAACCTGAAAAGCAAGCTGTGTCAGCTCATCGGCCTTACGTCTCTGATCGAAGGCGGAAAGATCGCAGAAGCCTTTGTGGTTTGCGATAATGAAGCGGATGAATCCAAGCTGTTCCGCTTTAACCTTTACAAGGACGAAACGCAAGGTAAGTAAAGAGTAGGATTTGCAAAGTAAGCTGCTGCAAGTAAAAACTGCGGCAGCTTTTTTGTATCATGTAAAACAAATTATGTAAACAAAAAGGAGAGACTCATGCCACAAAAAAGAACCGGTGCAGTCCGTCGCCGCCAACCCCGGAACAAAAAAACGCTTTCCGCCGTCATCAGCGCCGTCCTTGTGCTTGCGGCGGTGCTTGTCTATTATTTCCCGGAGCTTGACACGTACCTTACCGGTGTACCGAACACAGACTCAAGCGCCCCCGCACAGCCTACTCAAAGCACCGACGCCGCCGACTGCGCCGTCTACTTTTTAGATGTCGGGCAGGGGGATAGCATTTTAATTCAAATCGGCACCGATTACAACATGCTCATTGATGCCGGCACCCGCGAAGCAGGAGAGACTATCGAAAGCGATCTTCAGGCGCTCGGCGTCACATCGCTCGATGCCGTTGTCGCCACGCACCCGCACGCAGACCACATCGGCTCCATGAAGCAGATTATCGAGGATTACACCATCGGCACGTTCTACATGCCCCTTTTGCCCGACGACCAAACGCCCACCACCGCTACATACGAAAATATGCTCGATGCCCTGCTCGACAAAAACATCCAAACCGAGCAGATCTCCACCGATACAAAAATCTCCGCGCCCGAAAACGCCAATTTTGCCGTCCTATCCCCGGAAAAGGACGAGATATTCGATAACCTCAACAACTATTCCGCTGTTCTGCGCTTCACCTACGGCAATATCTCCTTTATGCTCACCGGCGACGCCGAAACCGAGGTTGAAGAGAATATCTTAGCACGCGAAACGGACATCACTTCAAACGTTTTAAAGTGCGGTCACCACGGCTCGTCCACATCGTCCTCCATGGATTTTCTCCGCGCCGTGAACCCCGCCGTCGCCGTCATTTCCTGCGGGCAGGATAATAAATACGGTCACCCGCACCATGAAACGCTCGAAAGCCTTTCCGAACGCAACTGCAAGATCCTGCGCACCGATACAGACGGCACCGTCGCCGTTACAACGGACGGCAATACGTATTCCGTCTATACGTGGTCGGCGGAAAACGGCCTTTCTCCGGCGGCGTAAGTTCGCGTAAAAAATTTTGACGAAAACACAAATCTATGCTATACTGATAAAAATAAATTCCGACCCATGACGGAAATAAAGGATGGTTTTTATGCTGACAGAAAGCAAAAAGGCGTTTATCGAGTTCATGATGTCCGCAGACGTGCTGCGTTTCGGCTCCTTCGTCACGAAGAGCGGCCGCAATACGCCGTACTTCGTCAATACCGGCAACTATAAAACCGGCGAGCAGATCGCAAAGCTCGGCAAGTTCTACGCATCGCTCATCGAGGAGACCGTCGGCGAAGATTTCTCCGCCATGTTCGGCCCGGCGTACAAGGGTATTCCGCTTGCCACAGCCGCCGCCGCGTCCCTCTATAACGAGTATGGCATCTCGAAGCCCTACTTCTTCAACCGCAAGGAAGAGAAAGACCACGGCGAAGGCGGCAGCCTCGTCGGCTACAAGCCGAAGGACGGCGATAAAATTATTATCATCGAAGACGTCATCACCGCCGGCACCGCCGTGCGCGAGACCATGCCGATCCTCTACGGCTGCGGCAATGTGAAAGTCAACGATATGTTCATCTCCGTCAACCGCTGCGAGGTAGGCAAGGTTCCCGGCAAAACCGCCATCATGGAGGTCAACGAGGAGTTCGGCATCAAGGTCCACGCTATCGTCACCGTCGAGGACATTCACGAGTACTTAAAGCAGTCCGAAAAATACAACAATATCCTCCCCGCCATGGAAGACTACATGGCAAAATATTGCATCCTGTAAAATTAACAAGCGCATAAGAACACCCCGGCAAGCCATCCAAACAGCCTGCCGGGGTGCTTTCATATTATCTCGACTAAATTAAGCTCTTTTACTGTCTCGCATCCTGCTTGGCTGCTCTGTGCGGCGGCGCGTTCTGCGGGCGGCGTGGCGGCCTTTGTGCGCCGCCTCACGCCGCTTTCTGCGGTGATTCTGGAAGAACCTGCTTTGCAGCAAACGCCGCGTGTGGCGCTCTGCAAAATGCTCCATAAAATGGTTCGTCTGCACCATAAAGACGACCGACACAATGAGCAGCGGAATCAAAATAAACAGCATCGGGGCGGTCAGCGGCACCATGGAAACCAGGTCCATGCAGCCGATGTATCCCACAAAGAACGCCGCCACCATCGTGCCGAACAGCGCCCCGCGCAGCGCGTTGAACGGCAGGCAAAGCTTGAACATCAGCATAAACCCAACGGCAAACGCCACAATGACCGAAAGTGTCGAGACCTGCGGGTTCGTCAAATTCAACGGCTCCTTAAACAGCGTCAAAAACAAAACGCCAAGAATCATCGTCAGGGCAGAGGGGAACGATTTCTTCAAAACGTTCGCCAAAAAGCTGCCGCTTATGCGCTCGTTGTTCGGCTCCAGCGCCAGTATAAACGACGGAATACCAATCGTAATCGAACTGATAAACGTCAGCTGAATCGGCTCAAACGGGTAGGAAGCAGAAAGAAAAATGAACAGCACACCCAGTACCGTCGAATAGATCGTCTTCTGCAAAAACAGCGATGCAGAGCGTTGCAAATTGTTGATGGAGCGCCTGCCTTCCTTCACCACCTGCGGCATGGAAGCAAAGTTGGAGTCGAGCAAAACGAGGTTCGAGACCGTGCGCGCTGCGTCGCTGCCGGAAGCCATCGCAATGCTGCAATCGGCCTCTTTCAGCGCCAGAACGTCGTTCACACCGTCGCCCGTCATCGCCACCGCGTGGCCGTGGTCTTTTAACGCCTGCACAAATTTCAGTTTCTGCTGCGGCGTCACGCGGCCAAACACACTGTATTGCTCAATTGCCCCCGCAATCTCCTCGTCGGTGTGCAGCGTCGTCGCATCGCAGTAGTTTTCCGCGTGGGGCAGACCGGCCTTCTGTGCAATGTTAGAGACCGTCACGGCGTTGTCACCGGAGATGACCTTCAGCGTCACGCCCTGCTCTGCAAAATAGCGCAGCGTTTGCGGTGCTTCCGTGCGGATCTTATCACTGATTAAAATGAAGCCCACCGGCTCAATGTCGTCCGGCAGCACCTTGTTTTCAAGGAAAGGCTTTGCGGAGTGGGCCAGCAGCAAAACGCGTTCGCCGCGCGCCGCATATTCCTCCGTGTGTTCACGCAGCGCACCGAAGCGTTCGCCCAAAATGAATTCGCCCGCGCCCATCACATACGTGCCGCGCTCGCCGAAATACGCGCCGCTCCACTTTCTCGCAGAGGAGAACGGCACCGTCGCCGCAGCTTTCCAGTCCGATCCGCCGGGAAAGTATGCTTTCACCGCGTTGTACGTCGGGTTGTCGTCCGTCAAAACCTGCACAAGCGCCTCCAGCGGAGCCGTCATGTCCTCTTCGGTGTAGCCCGTCAGCGGGTGCAGCTCGTCCACCTGCATCGTGCCTTCGGTGATTGTACCTGTTTTGTCTAAGCACAGCACATCTACGCGTGCCAGCGATTCGGTGCAGTACAGGTCCTGCACCAACGTCTTGTAGCGTGAAAGCCGCAGTACGCTTACGGCAAACACCACGCTTGTCAGCAAAATGAGCCCCTCCGGGATCATGCCGAGGATCGCGGCGACCGTGCTCACAACGGCTTCGCGGATCGTGTCATGCAGCAAAAAAAACTGCTTGCAGAAAAGCAAAATGCCAATCGGCACCAGCGTAAAGCCGAGCGTCTTTACAATGAAATCGAGGGAATGGAGAATTTCGGAGTTCGTGCGCTTCACATACTTCGCGCCGTTTGCGATGCGGTTTGCGTAGTTTTCGCGGCCTACGTGCTCCACTTCGGCGTAACAGCTGCCGGAAACGATGAAGCTGCCGGAAAGCAGCTCGTCACCCGCACGCTTCAAGACCGGATCGCTTTCGCCCGTGATGAGCGATTCATTCACTTCCGCTTCGCCCTCCAAAACGATGGCGTCGGCGCAGATCTGCTGCCCGGTCGAAAGGTGCAGCACGTCGTTCATCACAATCCCGCTCACGGGTATCGTCTGCAGTTTTCCGTCGCGCAGCACAGAAGCCTTCGGTGCGGAAATGAGGGAGAGCTTGTCAATCGTCCGTTTCGCTCTTATGCCCTGAAACGAACCGATAATAATATTAGAAAAGATAACGCCCAAAAATAAAAGGTTCTTAAACGAGCCCACCAGCAAAACGAACAGCGCCAGTACAAAGTTCAAAATGTTAAAAAATGTGAACATGTTTTCTAAAATGATCTGCTTTTCGGTTTTGGTCTTAATGCCCTCATCGGCGTTTGAAAGCCCGTCGCGCACGCGCTGCGCTACCTGCTCCGAAGAAAGCCCCTGTCTACGGTCTAAGCTATCCATCCCGTTACGATCTCCTTTTTCTTATCTAGATATAAGAATACACGATACACCACCTGAATGCAAGGACATAAACCGTAAATTTCTCTTACGATTTTGTGAATTCTTTCCTTTTGCTTGTAGAATATCTGCAAAAAACAAATTAACATTTTATGGAAAAAGTCAATTCAATTTTCAAGTCTATCCTGAAATCTATCCGAATTTTTGACACTTTTCACGATAGAGAGATAAAAACCCGTCAAAATCTGCTGTAAACAGCAAAATCCTCATTGTAAAACCCGCAGATAAAAGCCCTTGCGGCCGATTTGACTTTGCAGGAATTTATGATTATACTTAATTATCGTACATAGAAAATCAGAAAATGATATGCGAAAAGCATAGGTTTATTCATAAAGGAGAGATCATTCATGGCAGAAAAGACAGAAAAGAAATACGTTATCACAAACCATAGAAGCGGTAAGGTTCTCGCTTCCTGCGGCGGCTCTGCCGTGCAGATGACCGCAAACGGCGGCGAAACGCAGGTCTGGTGCGCCGTCCCGGCAGAGGGCACGTCCGTGCAGCTCGTCCATAAGGTCAGCGGTCTTGCGCTCACCGTTCCGGGTGAGGCAGAAAACGGCACCGCACTCGTTCTCGCAGAGGCACAGGGCAACGTTTCCCAGCTCTGGAAGCTGACCACTACCGTCAAGGGCTGCCGCCGCATCACGCATGTCGCGTCCGGCAAGGTCATCGACATCAAGGACATCAGCGATGCAGACGGCGCACCGGCACAGCTTTGGGAGTTCGTGAAGGGCGATAACCAGAACTGGGTGCTCACCGAGGTCGAAAAGGAAAAGAAAGCCCCGGCAAAGTGCGCCGCAAAAACCGCAAAGCCGGCTGCAAAAGAGAAAGCTAAGGCAGAGGTGAAAGCCGAAGCCAAGCCGGAAGTCAAGGCAGAAGTTAAAGCTGAAGCCAAGCCCGTCGCCAAAACCACAAAGGCAGCCGCAAAAACCACCAAAACCGCAAAGAAAGCGAAGTAAGTTCGTTTAACTGAGAGCCGCACCCGAACCGGGCAGCGGCTTTCTTTTTTACCCAACATCATTCTAAAAAGCGTGATAATACCCAAATTTTCACAAAATCGCCTTGCGCCGCCCGTCAACAGCTGATATACTAAAGACAGTATGGTTTATCCTGCAATTTTGCGGCCAAAGGAGTTGTCTTTATGATACATGAAAAAATCGAACTGCACGTGCCGGGCTCTGCGGATTACGCAGCCATGTATACGTATTTTCTGGATCTTTCAAAAGAGGTTCCCATCGAAAAGCGTCCCACCGTCATCGTCTGCCCGGGCGGCGCGTACGCCTTTACGTCCGACCGTGAAGCCGAGCCCATCGCCATGCGCTTCAATGCCATCGGCATGAACGCCGTTGTCGTGCGCTATTCCGTTGCCCCGGCGCGCTTTCCGACTGCCCTTCTGGAAGTCGCCACCGCCGTGAAATACGTCCGCGAAGAAGGCGTAAAGTACGGCTGTGACCCCGAAAAGGTTTTCACCATCGGTTTTTCCGCCGGCGGCCATTTAGCCGCAAGCTACGGCAATTTCTGGAGCCGCCCGTTCGTTGCGGAGGCTATGAACTGCCCGTCCGAGCTTCTGCGCCCGAACGGCCAGATCCTCTCCTATCCGGTTATCACGTCCGGCCCGTTCGCCCACCACGATTCCATCAAGAACCTTCTCGGTGAGCAGTACGAGCTCGAAAAAGCGAATCAGTCGCTCGAAAACTTCGTCACGAAAGATACCCCGCCCACGTTTGTCTGGCACACCCAGCCGGATGACTGTGTCCCGGTCGAAAACGCCCTGATGCTCGTCGGTGCCTTGCAGAAAAACGGCATCAAAACGGAGTTCCACATGTTCCCGGAGGGCGGCCACGGCCTCTCGCTTTGCAACGAAGTCACCTCGAACAGCGATGCCCAGCTCCTGCCGCACGTCGGCAAATGGTTCGACCTCGCAGCGGAGTTTTTGCAGAGCCTTTAATCACCGATTTTCCATAATCGCGAACGAATAAAGTCTTTGATCGACCTTTTCTAAAAGGCTTCGCCTTTTCAGGAGACCCCCTAATTGGGTCTCCCACGGACGGAACGTCCACTGGAAGTTCCGCCCTCCCGTCCTGATTTTATGAACGCAAAAAGATTTCGTCGTCTGCGGACGACGACCAAAGGTTTCACCTTTGGAAACGGACAAACTTTCTCGAAGAAAGTTTGAACAAAGACTTTTAACCCTCGCTTACTGACAACTACTATTTATATTTCACACCCGAAAGGAATCATCCCATGAAAGCCATTGATTTGGAAGTCAAGCGCATCTGCGAGGAAAAGCTTGCAAACGACGCGAAGCTCGCGGAGCTCTTTAAAAATTGCTACCCCAACACCATGGATACCACCGTCAAAACCATCGGCGAAAAAGATACTTTCGTCATCACCGGCGATATCCCTGCCATGTGGCTGCGTGATTCCACCGCGCAGGTTCGCCACTATCTGCCCGTCGCAAAGCACGACGCGGAGGTTGCCGATTGCATTGAGGGCCTCGTGAACCGCCAGTTCAAGTGCATTGATATCGACCCCTACGCAAACGCGTTCAATCAGGAAGCGAACGGCATGTGTTGGCCAAAATACGCTGCGGAAACGCTCGGTCAGACCGCCGGCGGCGAGTCCGACGATACCGATTTCGAGACCCCGTGGGTCTGGGAGCGCAAGTATGAGATTGATTCGCTCTGCTACCCGGTGCAGCTCGCGTACCTTCTCTGGAAAGAGACCGGCCGCACGGGCCAGTTCAACGACCAGTACAAAAAGAGCACCCTGCGCATCCTCGACCTTTTCACTGTCGAGCAGGATCACAGCAAGTCCCCGTACTATTTCCGCCGCACCAACTGCCCGCCCACCGATACCCTTACGCACGACGGCCACGGCGCGCCGGTCGCCGTTACGGGCATGACCTGGTCCGGCTTCCGTCCCAGCGACGACGCCTGCGTCTACGGCTATCTCATCCCGTCCAACATGTTCGCCGTCGTAACCCTCGGCTATACCGCGGAGATCATGCGTGAGATCTATAAGGACGAGGAAGTCGCCGCCCGTGCCGAAAAGCTCGCGTCCGAGTTCCGCGCCGGCATCGAAAAATACGGCGTCGTCGAGCACCCGAAGTTCGGCAAAATGTACGCCTATGAGACCGACGGCCTTGGTAACTACGTCTTCATGGATGACGCCAACGTCCCGAGCCTCATGTCCATCCCGTACCTCGGCTACTGCAGCGCCGACGACGAAATTTATAAAAACACCCGTGCCTTTGTTTTGAGCAAAGAAAACCCGTATTATTACGAGGGCACCGCGGCCAAGGGTGTCGGCAGCCCGCACACCCCGCCGGAGTACATCTGGCATATCGCACTTTCCATGCAGGGACTCACAAGTCGTGACCCGGAGGAATGCAAAGCGCTTCTCCACATGTTAAAAACGACCGATGACGGCAAGGGCTTCATGCACGAGGGTTTCCATAAGGACGACCCCTCTAAGTTCACGCGCCCGTGGTTCGCATGGTCAAACTCCCTGTTCAGCGAATTTGTCTTAAAGTGCATTGATGAAAATATTCTGTAATTAAGGAGCTGTTTTTCATGGCAGATTTTTACGCACTCGGTGAACTTCTGATCGATTTTACTCCCGCAGGCAAAACGCCGGCCGGCATCCCGATTTTTGAGCAGAATCCCGGCGGCGCACCGGCAAACGTCGCCGTGCAGGCCGCGCGCCTCGGTGTATCCGCAGGCTTCATCGGCAAGGTGGGGCAGGACATGTTCGGCACGTTCCTGCGCGATACGCTCGTTAAGCAAAATGTCGATGTCGAAAACCTCCATTTCTCAAACGATACCGCAACGTCGCTCGCGTTCGTGCAGCTGTCCGAATCCGGTGACCGCGATTTCAGCTTTTACCGTAACCCCGGCGCCGATACGCAAATCACGTTCGATGAGGTCAATAAGGACGCGCTCGCAAACGCCAAGGTGCTGTGCTTCGGCTCGCTCCTGCTCACCGCAGAACCCGGTCGCACGGCTGTGCCGCAGATTGTTTCCTACGCCCGCGAGCACGGTGCTATCACCGCCTACGACCCGAACTGGCGCGCACCGCTGTGGCCAAATGCCGAAGCCGGCATCCACGCCATGAAGAGTCTGCTGCCGCTTGCCGATGTCGTCAAAGCGTCCGATGAGGAACTCGAAATGCTCACCGGCTGCACCGAGATCGAAGCGGGCGCAAAGGAGTTCTTTAAGCTCGGCGTGCAGGCGGCGGTCATCACGCGCGGCGCAAAGGGCTGCGTCGTCTGCACCCCGAAAACCACCTTAACGCTCAACACCTACGATACAAAAGTCGTCGATACCACCGGCTCCGGCGACAGCTTCTTCGGCGCGTTCCTCACAAAGCTCATGGAGGCCGGCAAGCCCGTTTCCGAGATCAACGAAGCCGAGCTGCGCGATGCTGCCGATTTTGCAAACGCCGCAGGCTCCGTCTGTGCGACGAAAAAAGGCGCGATTCCTGCGCTCGCCGACCGCGAATTGATCGAAACGTGCAGAGCGTCTATCCCGCTTTTAAAGCTGTAAGCCATTTCCCGCAAAATCCGCTTTGCACGGCTGCGGCAAGGTCGTATTTAGAGGGGCACATCGAGCACGGCGACGCAGATAAAACCATCGAAAACTTCACAAAAGCTGTGGAACGCTTCTCCAATATGGGCTGATCCCGGCTGAAAATCAAACAAAACAGCGAAGTGCATGGGGATACCCACAGCACCTCGCTGTTTTTAGTTTCTCTCGTATTCCGTCTTTTTCAGTTTCCTTTTTCGGGCTTAGGCAAAGCTTAATAGTCAAAAACTATCGTGCGGCAGTCTTCGCAGATATTCGTCTGTATCCGCACGCGGTGGCTTGGCTTTAACGGCGTGATCTCCACAAAGCCGTCGGCGTTTTTGGCGTTTTCAAATACGCCGGGCACGGTGTTCGCAAAGCTGAACGCGCCGTCCTTGCTTGTAAACAAGTATCCCTCGCGCATCGCTTTTCCGCATTTCGGGCAATTCATAGAATTTTTCTCCTCTCTGAATGTGTAACAATTTTGCGGAAGCAAACCTTACGGCTCGGCAGGGTGTTGGCTTATCTCGAGCGCTTTCTGCATTTTTCGCTCAAAGTCTTCTGCCTTCACAAGGGCAATGCCTTCACCCTTGTCACCGAGCACGATCAGCCGGTCGCCTTCCTTTAAGTCAAACATTTCCCGCGCTGCCTTCGGAATAACGATCTGCCCGCGCGTGCTGAGTGTCACCGCACCCCAAAGGTGCTTGCCCGCAGGGGCAGGGGCGAGAGCCGTGTGGCCCACTCGGTTTTGGTCGTGCAAAAGCGCGTCCAGCGTCACGCCGTAGTGCCTTGCAAGGTGGTCGCATTTTTCAATGTCCGGCACGGTTTCGCCCTGCTCCCACTTGGAGTAGGACTGCCGCGTCACCCCGGCGATTTCCGCCGCCTGCTCCTGCGTCAGCCCCTTAAGGCCGCGCAGCAAAATGAGATTATCGGCGAGCATAAGCTCCACTTCCTTTCTGCATTCAGTATATCGCTGCGCAGTGAAATTTTCCACCAAACAAACGATACATACTTCTCAATTTCATGTTAAGTTAAACTGCCTTGAGGGCATAAATTGTGCCTGAAGCTTTGGCTTCCTGATGCCAAAGCACGGTCCCTTGCTTGTACAAGACCCGTGATGCACGTTCAGAGATCCAGACGCGCCGACGCTGAAACAGACCGATATCGGCATTGCGATGGGCGGTGTGGGCATGGTCGTTATAATTGTGAAGCTCGTTTTGGATATAAGGAACGGCTAATCGCATCCCTTTCCGAATAAAACCACAACGATAGCTTGCAGAAAATGCAGACTATTTTTGTTTATATGCGCCTAAAATTAAACAGCATATCTTGATTTTGTGGTGAAAACACGCTATACTGGAAGCGATATAAAGAAAAGAGGGCGTGGAAAATGAAACGGAAATTGGAGAGTATGGAAGACCTTTTGCAGGCGGTGGAATACTACGGTTTTCTGCCGTTTTTTCCGAATGACATTCCGGGCTTTTCGGTGGAGGAGATGTGCGCGCCGGCGTATTGGTTCGCTGAAGACCGCGACGGACCTTGGGAGTGGAAAGGCCCGGCGGCGCAGACGAAGCGCTGCGCGTACGGCAAGTTTTTCCGGAAAAAAGCGGGGTTTGTCAGCCGGGAATGGCTGCCGGAGCTTGTAAATTTCCGCCGTGACGGCTATGATTTTGACGCGCGCTGTGATGACGGACTGGTGTTCCACAAGGACGAGGAGCTGTATAACACAGTCCATGCGGAGGGCGAAATTCTTTCCAAATTTCTCAAAAAGAAGCTCGATTACCGCAAAGGCGGCAACACGGGCTTTGAAACGTGCATCACGCGGCTGCAAATGCAGACGTATTTGTGCGTTTCGGATTTTATCCGCCTGAAGGATAAAAACGGCAGGCCCTACGGCTGGGCAGTGGCGCAGTACACGACGCCGGAGCATTTATTCGGGTACGATTATGTGACGTCTGCGTATAAGAGCGAACCGAAGGACTCCGAAGAAAAAATGATTGCACACCTTAAAAAACTGCTTCCGTCGACGGAAGTGCAGATACGAAAATTACTAAAGTAGTTGGGAGGAAAGCGTATGCTTCAGCAAGTTATGACAGAGCCGGGCAAGATCATTTTCCGGGAAATTCCCGTGCCGGAAATCGGGGACGGGCAGGTGCTGGTGAAAATTATGGACATCGGCGTTTGCGGCTCGGACATCCACGTGTACCACGGCAAGCATCCGTTCACGAAATACCCCGTGACGCAGGGACATGAGGTCTCGGGTGAAATTGTAAAGTGCGGTGCGAATGTCGAAGGGCTTACCGTCGGGCAGAAAGTGACGATTGAGCCGCAGGTGTACTGCGGCAAGTGCTATCCGTGCCGACACGGCAAGTACAACCTGTGCGAGGAGCTGAAAGTCATGGGCTTCCAGACGACGGGCACGGCTTCCGAATTTTTTGCGGTGGACGCAAAGAAAGTGACACCAATCCCTAAAAGCATGAGCTTTGAAGAGGGCGCGATGCTGGAGCCGCTTGCGGTGGCGGTGCACGCCGTGCGGCAGATGGGCGACGTGACCGGCATGAACATTGCGGTGCTCGGCGCGGGGCCGATCGGCAACCTTGTGGCGCAGGCGGCAAAAAGCCTTGGCGCGGCGAAGGTGATGATCACCGACGTGAGCGACTACCGTTTGGAGAAAGCCAAGGAATGCGGCGTAGACGTTTGCGTGAATACGAAGGAGAAGAACTTCGGCGAGGCGCTCGTTGAAGCGTTTGGCCCGGACAAGGCGGACGTCATTTATGATTGCGCGGGCAACAACGTGACGATGGGGCAGGCCATTCAGTATGCGCGCAAGGGTAGCGTGATTGTGCTTGTGGCAGTGTTTGCCGACATGGCGACCGTTGATCTGGCCGTGGCGAACGACCACGAGCTTGACATTAAGAGCACGATGATGTACCGCCACGAGGACTACGTGGGCGCAATAGAGCTGGTGGAAGCGGGCAAAGTGCAGCTAAAGCCGCTTATCTCGAAAATTTTCCCGTTTGCGCAGTACCTTGACGCGTATAAATACATTGACGCGAACCGCGAGACGACGATGAAGGTCATCATTGCCGTGCAGGAAAAATAAACGGAAAAAGACCGGGAAACACGCGCTGTGCTTCCCGGTCGATTTTATGTCGTGGATTTTACTCAGCCTTCAAACCGCTTTGCGGCATCTTCGAGCTCTTCGATGATGTGGATGTGCTGCGGGCAGTGCGCTTCGCAGGAACCGCAATGGAGACATTCGCTTGCCTTGCCGCCTTCGCGTGTTGCGGATTCGTAGCCGCTGCGATCGACATTATCCTCGGAGCCGAACTGCTTCTGGTGGTTTACGGCGCGGAAAATGTCCGGGATGTGGATCTGCATGGGACAGTCGTCTACGCAGTACCGGCAGCCGGTACATGGAATAGTGGGAATGGCGTTGAGCTTTTCGACGACGGTTTTCAGCACCTCGTGCTCCTTGTCACTGAGCGGCTCAAAGTGCTCCATGTAGGAGACGTTATCGTCAAGCTGCGCTTTGGTGCTCATACCGGAGAGCACGGTGAGGATGTTATCGAGACCTGCGCAGAAGCGGACAGCCCAAGACGGGATGGAAAGATCAGGATTCTGTGCCTTCATGATGCCCTGAATTTCGTTGTTCATGCCCGCGAGGGAACCGCCCTTGACCGGCTCCATAACGATGATGGGTTTATTGTGCTTGACGGCGACCTCGTAGCACTTTCTGGACTGCACGTTATCATTTTCCCAGTCGATGTAGTTGAGCTGGAGCTGGACAAATTCGGCTTCCGGGTGCTTGGTGAGCGCTTCGTCGAGCACTTCCGCGCTGTCGTGGAACGAGAAGCCGCAGTGCTTGATTTTGCCCTGTGCTTTCATCTTGAAAAGGAAGTCCCACGCGCCGATGCGGTCGGCTTTCTCGAACTTCGTTTTGTCCATGGCGTGCAGCAGGTAGTAATCGAAATACTCGACACCTGCGCGTTCCATAGATTCATCAAAAATGCGCTGCATGTCGGCTTCCGTCTCTATGTTGTCCCAAAGGGGCAGCTTTGTAGCGAGCGTGAAGCTGTCACGCGGGTAGCGCTTCACAATGGCTTCGCGCGCTGCGACTTCGCTTTTGCCGTTGATGTATACGTATGCGGTGTCAAAATACGTAAAGCCCTTTGCCATGAAGGTATCGACCATGGCTTTCACTTGCTCCATATCGATCTCGTCGCCGATCATCGGCAGACGCATGAGACCGAAACCGAGCTTCGGGGTCGTATCGCCAAGATAACCAGTGTTCATTTTGAATTCCTCCCGAGAATAGTTGTGCCGTTTCGTACAACACATTAAAGTTTACTGCAAGTTTGATTATATCATAAAACACAGAAATTGCAAGAAGTTTTTTCGAAAATGCAAACACTTTTTACATAAAGTGTGCAAAAGATAAACAAACTTGCAGCGCTTGACGGTATTCTGCTTTTGCAGTACAATAGAAATGTTAAGTTTAAAAGGAGAGCGAGATATGAGCGGGGAGAGACAAAGACGGATTAAGCGGGCCTTGGCAACGGTTTTCGGTGCTGCGGCTGTGCTTGTCGTTTTGTATATTCTTCGTCCGCCGTGCCTCGTCCGCAAGGTTTTCGGCGTGCTATGTCCTTCCTGCGGAACGACACGGATGATCGCAGCGCTTTTGCAATTGGACTTTGCCGGTGCGTGGGCGCTGAACCCCTTTATGCTGTTCTTTTTGCCGTTTGCGCTCCTTTGGGGCGTTTTGGAAGCGGTGCGGTATGCAAAGAGCAAACCGCCGCTGCTTTTTAAGCGCTTTTCCATTGCGCTGTGGGCGGCGTGGTTCCTCTCGGCGCTCATTTTCGGCGTATGGCGCAACTTCGCTTAATTTCCTTGACAAAGCGACGCTTCGTGTGTAAAATCAAAGCATAGTAAAACCGTATGCGTTTAGTTTTTTGCGGAGGGATGCAAAGCGAACGCCTTATCCACGCAACGGCGAGCCACGGCTATTTGCTGACGGTGGACATTGCGCCTGAGCACGAGATGGAAAAGGTGCTGTACGCCGTGGACGAGCTGACGGGGCTCATCGGCGCGGTGGCGCTGATGCGTCCGTCGAAAAGCACGCTCGACTTGGAGCTTAAATCCGTAAAGAAAAAATACAAGGCGCTCAACTTTGCCGCGGGCTGCTCCCGTGAGGTCATTCAGCGCGGTGCAGATATGCTGGGCTGGACGCTCGACGATCTCATTTCCGGCACGATCCTTGCGATGCGCACGCTGGAAAAGCCGCAGGCGGAGTGAGCGACACCGAATAAAGAAAGGCGGAATTTCATGACCGCAAATGAAATTAACGCTTTGGTCGACCGTCTGCGCGAGCAGCGTAACCTCAGCGATGCGGAATTTAAGACGATTTTGGAGACGGACGCCTATGATGCGGCGCTGCAAAAGGCCGCGGACGAGGTGCGCCGCGCGCACTACGGCACGGACGTGTACGTGCGCGGACTCATTGAGTTTACGAATTACTGCAAAAATAACTGTTACTATTGTGGCATCCGTCGGGATAACCGAAACGCGACGCGTTACCGTTTGACGAAAGAGGAGATTCTTTCCTGCTGCGCGGAGGGGTACGACCTCGGCTTTCGCACGTTCGTTTTGCAAGGCGGCGAGGACCCGTTCTACACGGATGACCTCATCTGCGAGATTGTCGCGGCTATCCATGCGCAGCACCAGGACTGCGCCATTACGCTTTCCATCGGCGAAAAGAGCCGCGAAAGCTACCAGAAGTATTTTGATGCGGGCGCAAACCGCTATCTTTTGCGTCACGAGACGGCCGACCCCGAGCATTACGGCAAGCTGCACCCGAATGAATTGAGCGCTTTACACCGGCAAGCATGTCTTTTTGATCTAAAGGACATCGGGTACCAGGTAGGTTCCGGCTTTATGGTGGGTTCGCCGTATCAGACGACGGAGAATCTTATTTCTGACCTGCGCTTTTTGCAGAAGTTGCAGCCGGACATGATCGGCATCGGGCCGTATATCACGCACGCGCAGACGCCGTTTGCAAACGAAAAGAGCGGCTCGCTCGAGCTGACGCTGCGGCTTCTCTCAATATTGCGTTTGTTGTTTCCGTATGCGCTTTTGCCGTCTACGACGGCGCTTGGCACCATCCACCCGCAAGGGCGTGAGCTGGGGCTGAAGGCGGGCGGAAACGTTGTGATGCCGAACCTTTCGCCGGTGCGCGTGCGAAAGCTTTATGAGCTGTACGAGAACAAGATCTGTACAGGGGAAGAGGCCGCGCAGTGCCGCGGGTGTCTGGAGCAGCGCGTGAAGTCGGCGGGCTATGAGATCGTCACCGCGCGCGGCGATGTGAAACGATAACGAAAGGGTTTTACCGAAACTATGTGTAAAAAAGCGATCATAGCCATGAGCGGCGGCGTGGATTCCAGTGTGGCGGCGCTGCTTATGAAAGAAAAGGGCTACACCTGCATGGGCGCGACCATGAAGCTGTACCAGAATGAGGACGTCGGTCTGCGCCGCGAGCATACCTGCTGTTCGCTTGATGATGTAGAGGACGCGCGCAGTGTGGCGTATGCGCTTGACATGCCGTACTATGTGTTTAATTTTGCCGACCGCTTCAAAACGGATGTTATCGACAAGTTTGTGCACTCTTATGAAACGGGTGTAACACCGAACCCGTGCATCGATTGCAACCGCTATTTGAAGTTTGATAAGCTGTTTCAGCGCATGGTTGAGCTGAATTATGATTATGTTGTCACGGGGCATTACGCGCAAATCGATTTTGACGAAAATACGGGGCGGTATCTCCTGAAAAAGGCCGTTGACCACAATAAAGACCAGAGCTATGTGCTGTGGTCGCTGACGCAGGAGCAGCTAAAGCACGTGCAGTTCCCGCTCGGCGGTATGGAGAAGTGTGAAGTGCGCGCGCTTGCGGAGGCGCACAATTTCATCAATGCGAGAAAGCACGACAGTCAGGACATCTGCTTTGTGCAGAACGGCTCGTATGCCGATTTCATCGAGCAGTACACGGGCAAAACGTACCCGCCCGGGGATTTTGTGGACACAGATGGCAACGTGCTGGGGCAACACCGCGGCGTGATCCGCTACACGATCGGCCAGCGCAAGGGTCTGGGGCTCGCGCTGCCGGCGCCGCTGTATGTGAAATCGGTGGATATTGAGAAGAACACCGTGACGCTAAGCCCGGAAAGCGAGCTTTTCAAAAAGGAGCTCACAGCGAGCGGCATTAATTTGATTTCCGTCGCGGAAATCAAGGAGCCGATGCACATTAAGGCGAAGGTGCGCTACCGCCAGCCCGAGCAGTGGGCAACCGTGACGCAGACAGGACCGGACAGCCTGAAGGTCGTCTTTGACGAGCCGCAGCGCGCCATCACCTGCGGGCAGTCCGTCGTGTTGTACGACGGCGACCGCGTTTTGGGCGGCGGGACGATTGATTCGGTGAAATAAAAAAGCCTGAGTAAGCGCTGTTTGGGTATTGTTTTGTGGGGAGGAAAACTCAAATGAATGATGCGAAGAAGCTTTTGGCGGATATGAAAGCGCTGGGGATCAAAGAGGGTGAGACGATTTTGGTGCATGCATCGATGAAGGCGTTGGGGACAAAGGAGACGCCGGAGACGGTGCTCGACACGTTGCAGGCGGCGCTTGGCGACGGCGGCACGCTTTTGCTGCCCGCGCTGACGTATGAGAACGTCACGCCGGAGCACCCGGTGTTTGACGCGGACAAAACCGTGCCGTGCATCGGGCTTTTGCCGCGCACGTTTTGGAAAATGCCGGGCGTGGTGCGCAGCGTGCACCCGACGCACTCCGTTTGTGCGCGCGGCGAGCGTGCTGCGGAGCTGACAGCATTGCATGGGGAGGATATCACCCCGGTGGGGAAGAACTCGCCGTTTATGAAGCTGCCGGAGATCGGCGGACGGCTGCTGTTCATCGGCGAGGTGCTTGACTGCTGCACGTTCATGCACGGCGTGGAGGAGCGCTTCGGCACGGACTACGTCTTGACGAAGGAGAAGATCCGCTACGTTGTGAACGGCGAGGAAAAATACATGTACGGCCACGATTTTAAGGGCTGGGAGACGACGTACCGCCGCGTGAAGGAGATTCTGGACCCCGCGAAAAATGAGATCGTCACGGGGAAGATCGGCGACGCGACGTGCTACCTTATCGACGCGAAAGCGCTTTTGAAGCGTGCAGAGGAAAAGCTGCAGGAAAACCAGCACTGGTTTGTGGTGCCGCGGGAGTAAAACCAAACAGGCATAAAGAAACGACCCGGGACGGAGAAAATTCCGTTTGCGGGTCGTTTTTTGCGTTGTGAAATTTGAAAACTCAGCCTAAGTCGATGGAGCGCTGGGCGCAGGCATTCAGCTCCATGCCGGCGGTATGGCCGGCGAGATATTCGTAGTAGGCTTGTGCGCCGACCATGGCGGCGTTGTCGCCGGTGAGAGAGAGGTCGGGCATATAGAGCGTGCGGCCGGTACGCTTGCATTCTTCCGTGAGGCGGCGGCGCAGGAGTGCGTTTGCGGAGACGCCGCCCGCGATGACGAGCTTTTTATGGCCGGTCTCGTCTGCGGCGTGCAGGAAGTTGCGCACGAGGCAATCGACAACGGCCTTGCGGTAAGAGGCGGAAAGATCGGCGATATTGACGGTCTGGCCCTTTTGCTCGGCATTATGCAGAATGTTGATGACGGCGGTCTTGAGGCCGGAGAAGCTGAAATCGAGCGGGGCGCCGTCTACGGTCGGGCGCGGGAGCTTGAACGCTTTGTCGTTGCCGGTCTCAGCGAGTTTATCCATGGCGATGCCGCCGGGATAGGGCATGCCCATGGCGCGCGCGGCCTTATCGAACGCTTCGCCCGCGGCATCGTCACGCGTTTTTCCGAGGATGCGGAGCTTTGTGTAGTCCGTCACTTCGATGATGTGCGTGTGGCCGCCGGAGACGACAAGGCACAGGAACGGAGGCTCGAGTTCCGGGTTCGTGATGTAGTTTGACGCGATGTGGCTGCGCAGGTGGTGCACCGGAATGAGCGGTAAATTTGCAGAAAGAGAGAGGCCTTTCGCGAAATTTACGCCGACGAGCAGCGCACCAATGAGCCCCGGCGCGTAGGTGACGCCGATGGCATCAAGGTCGTTTACGGTGAGCTCTGCGCGCTCGAGTGCTTCACGCACGACGCCTACAATGGCTTCGCTGTGGCGGCGCGAGGCGATCTCCGGCACGACACCGCCGTATAACTTGTGTTCTTCTACCTGCGTTGCGACGACGCTGGAAAGCACGCGGCGGCCGTTTTCTACAACGGCTGCGGCGGTCTCATCGCAGGAGCTTTCAATGGCTAAAATTTTCATTTTTCTATCCTTTGGTCTTTGATTTGCGGGGTGAACCGCGGAAATATTCGGCTCAGTCGAGACCGATGAGCAGTTCTTTGAGCGCATCGGAAACAGGCGCGCCGTATTCGCTCACCTGCCAACTTTCGGCAAAGCGAACGGTTTTTGCAAATTCTGCGCCGTACTGGCGGGTGAGGCACGCGAGCACGTCCTCGTCCACGTCGCCGTGGTCCCAGTTGAACGTACTGCGCAAGTACTCTACGCGCTCCTCGTGCGTTTTACCGGCGAGATCCACGTGGTCATCTGCCCACGGAAGCCAATCGAGAAACTGGGAGGCGTGGCAGCACTCGACGTGAAACAGCGTTTCGCGGTCGTCATCCGCCGGGCGGGCGAAATCGGAGCGGAACGGTTTCGGGTCGGTGAAGCCGTCTGCCCAGTAAAGAATGGTCGGCGTTTTGCGCAGCACGGGGGTATCCGGGCAAATGGCGGGCACGCCCATGAGGTACGAGCAGTCCTGAACGAGCTGGCCCGTAGCGCGGTGGTCGGGGTGATAATCGCACGCGCGGTTCGTGAAGATGACGTCCGGCTTAAAATTGCGGATGGTGCGCATGAGCGTTTCGCGCGCTTCGAGCGATGGGGTCAGGCGGCCGTCGTCGAACGGCAGAATTTCATAGGTGGCGCCGAGGTAGGCGGCGCTTTTTTGCGCTTCTGCCGCGCGCGTTTTGATGAGCTCTTCGCCGCGCATGGTCTGGTGGCCTGCGTTGCCGGTCGTCATGGAGACAAAGCGGACAATGCAGCCCTTTGAAACCAAGCGCTTTGTGATGCCGCAGGTGCAGATATCGACATCGTCCGGGTGTGCGCCGATCATCATGGCGCGTAAAGGTTCTGACATAATAAGCCCTCCCAAGAGAAAATGAGATCAATACAACCGCCGCGGCTGTTCCGCGACTTTTTCTCATTTATTTTAGCACAAGGCAGGCGCGAAAACAAGCCCGCACAACGTGCAAAGCGAGGAAAATGCGCGGGGATGAAAATTTTCTCTTTACTTTTTGAAAACCGTGTGCTATACTCCGTTTTAACAAGCGATGAAGAGTGACAGTAGGGATCCGGGAATGGCACAGAGAGCCCCGTAAGCTGCGATGGGGTGCAGGAACGGATCACCGAACAAAGCCTTGGAGCTGCATACCGACTGCGTTTTTGCGCTGAGACTATGCCGGGCGTGCCCGTTACAGCACAGGAGTATCGATGTTTTCCGTACTTTTCCTGCGGCGAAGTCTGTACTTGCAAAGGCGTGCGTCGTGAGGCGCGGGCAAACTGAGGTGGTACCACGGGTTATTGTATCCCGTCCTTGGAAACAGGGACGGGATTTTTTACGCTCTAAATTTCCCGCCCGATGAAAATAACAGCACGAAAGGGTGTAGAAAATGAGCGAAAACACGTTATTGGAAGCAAGAAAGGCAAAGTTCCATTATGTACGGGAGCACGTAAGCCCGTACCCGGAGCGCTACGCGCGGACGCATGAGCTGTGCGAGGCGGCAAAGCTGCCGGACGGGGTGCAGGACGTGTGCGTTGCAGGGCGTGTGACGGCCATTCGACGCATGGGAAAGCTCTCGTTTGTGACGCTCTCCGATATGGAGGGCAAGCTGCAAATTGCCGTGATGCGCGACGAAGTGGGCGAGGATACGTATGACTTTTTCAAGAGGGGCTTTGACGTAGGCGACTTTATGGGCGCGGAGGGCGAGATGTTCACGACAAAGGTGGGCGAAAAGACGCTGCGCGCGAGGTGCATCACGTTTTTAGGCAAGGCGTTCCGTCCGCTGCCGGAGAAGTTCCACAGTATTCAGGACACGGAGCTTTGTTGGCGCAGGCGGTACCTCGATTTGTGCATGAACGGGGAGACGCGCAGGCGGTTCCTTTTCAAGTCGCAGCTTGTGCGGGAGATTCGGCGGTATTTGGAGGACAACGGCTACATCGAAATTGAAACGCCGGTGCTCATCGATCATCCGTCCGGCGCGACGGCGCGGCCGTTTGTTGCGCACCACAATGCGCTTGACATGGACGTTTATCTGCGCATTGCGCCGGAGACGTATTTGAAGCGTGCCATTGTGGGTGGGTTTACGAAGGTGTTTGAGTTTGCGCGGTGCTTTCGGAATGAGGGCATGGACACGACGCATTTGCAGGATTTTACGATGCTGGAGGGCTACTGCGCGTACTATAACTACCGCGACAACATGCGCTTTTTGCAGGACATGCTGCAAACGGTCATCACGAAGATTCGGGGCAGCGCGGTCATCTCCATTAACGGCACCGAGATCGATTTCGGCGCGGAATGGGCGGTGGTGACGTTCCGCGAGCTCATTTTAAAGGACTGCGGTATTGACATTGACGAGTTTAAGACGGCGGAGGCTTTATTGCAGGAAATTGAAAGCCGGCACATTGAATTAAACTCCACCGACGACCCGAAGAAGCTTGGGCGCGGAAACCTCATCGATTTATTATACAAGAAGGTGAGCCGCCCGAAGATGATCGCGCCGACGTTTCTCATTGCGCACCCGACGGACTTGTCGCCGCTGGCGCGCGCGAATGATAATGATCCGGAGATTACGGACCGCTTTCAGCTTGTCATCAACGGCGCGGAGATTATCAACGCGTACTCGGAGCTTGTGGACCCCAATGAGCAGCGCCGCAGACTGCAAATTCAGGCGCAGAGCCACGCGGACGGCGACGAGGAAGCTATGGTGATGGATGACGACTATTTGACGGCGATGGAATACGGCATGCCGCCCATTTCCGGCTGGGGCATGGGCATTGACCGCGTTTTGCAGGTTTTGCTCGGCACGAGGAATATCCGCGACACGGTGATGTTCCCACTGATGCGGCCGGAACCGTAAGCGGAAAAAACAGCGAAATTCTGCATTTTCAAATTGCGTTTCCTGCATTTTTATGCTATACTTTAACGGTATATCCATGAAAATACGAAACCGATACAGAAAGTGATGACTTATGAGAATTTCCGATATTTTGAAGACCAATAAGGTGACGGTTTCTTGCGAGATGTTCCCGCCGAAGCCGGGCAAACCATTGGAAAACACACAGCAGGTGGTGCATGAGATCGCGGCATATAAGCCCTCTTTTATGAGCGTGACCTACGGCGCGGGCGGCTCCAACTCCAAAAACACACTGTCCATTGCAGAAGAGGTGCAGAAAAGCGGCGTTACGGCGCTGGCACATTTGACGTGTGTGGGGCAGGACGAAGAGAACCTCAGAGCGTCCATCAATGCGTTTAAGGCGAGCGGCATTGAGAATATTCTGGCGCTGCGCGGCGATATTCCGGAGGGTGACACGGCGCCGCAGACGTTCCCGCACGCGAGCGACCTCATCAATGCCATTCGCCGCGAGGGTGCGGATTTCTGCATCGGCGGCGCATGTTACCCGGAGGGACACCCGGAATCGTACAACAGCGACGCGGACATTGACGGCGTGCGCCGCAAGGTGGAAAGCGGCTGCGAGTTTTTAACGACGCAGATGTTCTTTGACAACAACATTCTTTATAATTATATGTTCAAGCTCCTGCGCCACGACATTCGCGTGCCGGTCATTGCGGGCATTATGCCGGTGACGAACGCGAAGCAGATCAAGCGCATCATGAGCCTTTCGAGTTCTTCTATGCCGGCGCGCTTTAAGGCAATCGTCGATCGTTTTGCGAACAACCCGGAGGCGATGAAGCAGGCGGGCATTGCGTATGCGACCGAGCAGATCATCGACCTCATCGCGAATGACGTGACGCATATTCATATCTACACGATGAACCGCCCGGATATTGCGGGCAGTATCATGACGAACCTTTCAAAGATCATTGACGGCTATGAAGCTGAATGAGAAAGAGGCGCTGCGCTACCTTGGCTTTCGCGGGAAGCCGGCCGACGCGGACACCGATGAGATGATTCGCGAGATCGGCGGCGAGATGCTGCGCACGCTCACGCCAAAATGCGTATATAAAAGATACGACATAAAAGTACTTGAGAACGCGGTGGAGCTGGACGGCTGGCGCATCGAGAGCATAAAGCTTTCGCGCCATTTACGCGGCTGCAAGGCAGCGTATTTGTTTGCGGCGACGCTGGGTTTGCAGGCCGATATGATGATACGGCGGTTATCCGCGCTCAATATGGCGCGCGGCACGGTGGCGCATTCCGTTGCGAATGCGCTCATTGAAGACTACTGTGACGAAATGCAGGCGCAGATCGCGGAAAAGGAAGCCGCAACGGGCTTATTTTTGAAGCCGCGCTATTCGCCGGGGTACGGCGACTTTGCGCTCGAAAGCCAAAAAGAGATCTTTGCGCGGCTGGAATGTGCAAAGCGCATTGGGCTGACGCTGACGGACACCATGCTGATGGTGCCGTTTAAATCCGTGACGGCGGTCATCGGCGTGACGGACGCGCCGACATGCACATACGTAAAGTGCCGCGGCTGCGCGAACACCGGCTGCGAGTTCCGCGAAATCTGACGCGCAGAGAAAGGGAGGAAATTTATGCATCCTGTTATAGAACGATTCGGAAAATCTGTTGTCATTGTGGACGGCGGCATGGGCACACTTTTGCAGGCAAACGGCCTTATGGGCGGCGAGCTGCCGGAGCTTTGGAACCTGACACACCCCGAGGTGCTTTTGAAAATTCAGTCCGACTACGTGAACGCGGGCTGCGATATTTTGACGGCGAACATGTTCGGCGCGAACCGTTTAAAACTGGAAAAGACGGGCCACACCGTGCAGGAGGTCGTCTCACAGGCGTTGAAGCTTGCACACACGGCGAGCGGCGGCAAGGCGGCGGTGGCGCTCGACATCGGCCCCTCCGGCAAGCTTTTGAAGCCGTTCGGCGATTTGGCGTTTGATGACGCGTACGAGCTTTTTAAAGAGGAAATTATCGCGGGCAGGGACAACGCCGACCTCGTAATCATCGAGACGATGAGCGACGCCTACGAAGCGAAAGCGGCGCTGCTGGCGGCAAAGGAAAACTGTGACCTGCCGGTCATTGTAACGTTTACGTTTGACAGCACGGGAAAACTTTTGACGGGCAGCAATATCCCGGCGGCACTGCTGCTGGCGGAGAGCCTCGGTGCGGACGCGGTGGGCATCAACTGCAGCCTCGGTCCGGAGCAGATGGAAAGCTTTGTCGATGAAATGCTGACGCTGACGAATTTGCCCATTGTCATCAACCCGAACGCCGGTCTGCCGGTTTCCGTGAACGGCGAGACCTCGTACCCCGTGGGGCCGGAGGAATTTTACGCGTACATGGAGCGCTTTGCGGAGAAAGGCGCGGCGATTCTCGGCGGCTGCTGCGGCACGACGCCGGAGCATATCCGATTGCTTGCAGAACGCCTGAAAAACAAGCCGGTGAAGGAGCGTCACATTGAAAAGAAGACGGTGGTGTCCTCGTACACGCATACGGTGACGTTCGGTGCACGGCCGATTTTGATTGGCGAGCGCATCAACCCGACGGGCAAGCCGCGCTTAAAGCAGGCTTTGCGCGAAGGCGATTTGGAATATCTGTGCCGTGAGGGCATTGCGCAGACGGAACACGGCGCGGACATTCTGGACGTGAACGTGGGTCTGCCGGAGCTTGACGAGCCCGCGGTGATGGAAAGGGCCATCATCAACTTGCAGAGCGTGACGAACACGCCTTTGCAGATCGATACCTCGAACGTGGAGGCCATGGAGCGCGCGCTGCGTATTTATAACGGCAAGCCGCTTGTGAACTCCGTGAACGGCAAAGAGGAATCGCTGCACACGGTGCTGCCGCTTGTGAAAAAGTACGGTGCTGCGGTGGTTGCCTTGACGCTCGACGAAAAGGGCATCCCGGCTTCTGCTGCGGAGCGTGTGGCGATTGCGGAGAAGATTTTGAAAACGGCGGAAAGCTACGGCATCGACCGCAGCGACGTGATTATGGACACGCTTGCAATGACTGTGAGCACGGGCGCGGATAACGCGATTATCACGCTCGATGCGCTTGACACCATCCGCCACAAGCTCGGCGTGCATACGGTGCTCGGCGTCTCCAATATTTCGTTCGGTCTGCCGCGCCGCGAGCTGGTGACCTCCACGTTCTTCGCGATGGCGATGCAGCGCGGATTAAGCTCCGGTATCATCAACCCGCTGAGCGACGAGCTGATGAAGGCGTACCGCTCGTTCTGCGCGCTGATGGGCATAGACGTGGGCTGCAAGGCGTATATCGAAGCGTATGCGAACACCACGGCGGCACCGGACGTGCGCACGGGCGCCGCGCAGCAGAGCGCAGGCGGCGGGTCTGCCGAAAGCGTTTCGCTGCACCGCGCCATTGTGAAAGGCCTGCGCGAGCAGGCGGGACAGCTGACGGACGAGATGCTGAAAACGACGCCGCCGCTGGAAATCATCAACGGTGAGCTTATCCCGGCGCTCGACGAAGTGGGGCAGGGCTTTGAGAAAAATACGGTGTTCCTGCCGCAACTTCTCATGAGCGCAGACGCAGCGAAGGAAGCGTTTGAGCGCATCAAGCAGAACCTTGCGAAAAAGGGCATTCAGGAGGAAAAGAAGGGTACCATCATCCTCGCGACCGTGAAGGGCGACATTCACGATATCGGCAAGAACATTGTGAAGGTGCTGCTTGAAAACTACGGCTTTGACGTACTCGACCTCGGTAAGGATGTGCCGCCGGAGATCATTGTGCAGACGGCGATCGAGAAAAACGTGCGCCTTGTGGGGCTTTCTGCCCTGATGACGACGACGGTGGAGAGCATGGCGGAGACGATCCGCCAGCTGCGCAAAGCGCATGACTGCAAGGTCATGGTGGGCGGCGCGGTGCTGAACCCCGAGTACGCTAAGGAGATTGGCGCGGATTTCTACTCCAAAGATGCGATGGGCAGTGTGCGCTACGCGGAAAAGCTGTTTAACGGCGAAGTGTAAAAACAATCAGAGCATAGAAAAAGGACGGCAGTTGCGCTTAACTGTCGTCCTTTTGTACTGTGCAAAATTATCTGCGGTTTGTAAACCACACGTCGATCTCATCGGGTATGGGGGTCTCAAAAAGCATGAGAATTTTTTGCAGTAGGCCGCTGTCTACGGCGTAGTCGGTCGTTTCACCGGCGGCAACGGCAGCGTTGCGCGCTTCCATGTTTTTCGCCCAGTCTGCATCGGAAATGTCGATGTAGTGCCACTCGAAGTCGATGTCGGCATTTTTGTAGTAGGCAGAAACATCTGTGCGCTCTTTGCGGCTCCAGAAGCCCCAATCTAAAATGACATTGCAGCCCGCGCGGGCGATGTCCACGGCTTTTTTGTGGAGATACGCTTTGATGTCCGCGCTAATCGCATCGCGGCGGTCGCCGAGGTCATGGTGGAAGAGGTCGTTTTCAATCTCATCGCAGGAGAGCACCACAGCGTGTTCTTTTTCCTTGAGCTGCCGGGTATAAAAGCCCTTGCCGCTGCAGATTTTGCCGCAGATCAAAAATACTTTTGCCATGCTTTTTACATTACTCTTTGCCGTTCCAGCAGTAGGTGCAAAGGCAGTCTGCGTCGATGCCGACGGACTCCATCATATCGTCGAGGCGGTGGTAGTGAAGGGAGGTGAAGTGCAGCTTTTCGCCGATCTTCTCCACCATCTTCCGGTACTTCTCGCTGTCCGGGTCGGCATATTCTTCAAGTGTGGCGCGGTCGGGGTCGCAGCCCTCAAGCTCTTTAATGACGCGGCGGGTGATGAGCTCCATTTCGGACGTGGAGCGGGAGAAGTTTAAGTATTTGCAGCCGAAGAGCAGCGGCGGGCAGGCGGGGCGAATGTGCACTTCTTTTGCGCCGCTTGCGTAGAGGAACTCGGTCGTTTCGCGCAGCTGCGTGCCGCGCACGATGGAGTCATCGATGAGCAGGAGGCTCTTGCCCTCGATGAGGTCGTGCACCGGGATGAGCTTCATTTTGGCGATGAGGTCGCGCTTGCTCTGGTGTGTCGGCATGAAGGAGCGCGGCCATGTGGGCGTGTATTTGATGAACGGGCGGGAGAACGGCACGCCGGACTCGTTGGCATAGCCAATGGCGTGCGCGATGCCGGAATCCGGTACGCCGGCGACAATATCGGGGTGGACGTTATCGCGGCGGGCGAGCGCGCGGCCGCAGTTATAGCGCATGCTCTCGACGGAGATGCCCTCGTAGCTGGAGGACGGGTAGCCGTAGTAGACCCACAGGAACGTGCAGATCTTCATTTTTTTGCCGGGGGCGACGAGCGTTTGCACATGGTCGGCGTCGAACACGACAACTTCGCCCGGGCCGAGCTCGCGCAGGTCGTGGTAGCCGAGGTTTAAATACGCGAAGCTTTCGAAGCTTGCGCAGTAGCCGTCTTCCTTTTGGCCGAGCACGACAGGGGTACGGCCGAGTTTATCGCGTGCCGCGTAAATGCCGCGCGGCGTCAGGACGAGCATACTCAAAGAACCGTCGACGACCTCCTGCGCGTAGCGAATACCGTCGATGAAATTCTCTTTCTGGTCGATGATGGCGGCGACGAGCTCTGTGGGGTTCACTTCGCCGTTTTGCATCTCAAAGAAATGCGTGCCGCGCCCGATGATGTCCTCTACGATCTCATTGGCGTTATTGATCTTGCCGATGGTCGTAATGGCGAAGGTGCCGTGATGCGAACGCACCAAAATCGGCTGTGCTTCATAATCGGAGATGCAGCCGATGCCGAGCGTGCCGTGCATAGATTGCGATTCCGTTGTAAACTTCGTGCGGAACGGAGCGTTTTCAATGTTGTGAATGGCCTTGTCAAAGCCGGTCTCCGGGCTGTAAACCGCCATGCCCGCGCGGCGTGTGCCGAGGTGGGAGTGGTAATCAATGCCGAAAAAAAGGTCGAAAACGCAGTCAGTCTGCGATGCTGCGCCGAAAAAACCGCCCATAAAATAGATCTTCCTTTGCTGAAAAATTGAAGGGGCAGTACCGCGGAGGAGTTATGCGGTATTGTCCAAAACACTTTTATTATAACAAAAATCGCGTTATCCGAAAAGAGACACAAAAGAAAAAGACCGCCGAAATTTCGGCAGCCTTTTTGTAAAGGATAACAGAATTTTTTACAAGATGGGTTCTTTTGCCTGAATGGATCTTGCGTGCAGCGCAAAAATCTCGTGGCGGCGGTCTGTGCCGAAGATGTGCTGCTTGTCGTACTCGGTGCTGAAGCCGACGATGTAAATGACGAGCAGACCAGTTTGCGGCCACAGCATGGAGATATCCAAAAGCCCGTGCAGCAGAACGCACACGATGACGGAGACCGTGAGGGCGTAGCGCTGGTGGCACTTGTGGCTGCGGTGCAGGCGGATAATCTTGCCGACATTGATGGCAAAGTAACCGAGTAAGACCGCCGTACCCACAAATCCGAAGTCCATGAGGAGCTCCAAAAGCAGGTTGTGCGAATGCTTTGCGATGCTGTATGAGCCGTAGAGGTCATGGATGCGCGCGTATGTATTGTAGCCGCGGCCGAACCACGGGGCGTCCATAATACTGCCGATGGCGCCCGACCAGATGCTCATGCGCTTTGCAAAATCGTGGCGGATGAGATCGATGCGCGGGAGGAAATCGAGCGATTCACCAAACAGAACGAGTGTGAGCAAAATGCCGAGCATGGTGAAAAGGTACACGGAAAGCCACTTCTTCTTGCCACAGAACCACAGCATGACAGGGCAGACGATGAGCAGCACCATGAAAGTGGTGCGGCATTCGGTGAGCTCAAGTGCGATAAGATTCAACGGAATCAGGGCAGCGTATAAGCCGCGCAGCGGCGTGTCTTCGCTTTTTACGATGTTGTAGATGCAGAAGAGCACGACGAGCGAAATGTAAAACGCATAGTAATTGGGGTTTGTAAAGATGGAGTTATACCGCGCACCGTAAACCCACTCCATGCCGAGCGCGCGCTGAACGAGCGCGACAAGGAGGCAATAGGGGCTCATGAGGCAGACGAAAGATAAAATGAGGCGGAACGCGCGCTGGGTCATCGTATAGGTGACGAAAATGACGGCGATGAATGCGAACACCATAAGAACGCCGAGCAGAATATCCGTTACGGTGCCGCCTGAGAAAATCGTGACGAGCAGGGAGAGCACCCAGAAAGCCGAAAGAAAAAATAAATCCTGTTTGCGGCGGAAGAAAACGAAGCTCTGCTTCGTGGCGGCAATGTAAAACGGCAATAAAAGCAGCGCCAGCATCTCGGCATAGACGGTGAGGAAAATGGAAGCCGTTAAAACGAGCAAGACCTTTTCGTTTGGGGTAAGCTCTAAAAATCCCTTTTTCAGTGCTCTGAATACTTGCAGATAAATGCACCTCCTGTGGACCGCGGCCGTATACCGTGATCCGGTAAAACCGTTTCAAGAAATTACGAAATCATAAAAATCCAACTCATGTGCGTACATGCGTACATGAGTACGCTCATATAAATAAGAAATACCCCGGCGCGGATTACTATTTTAGCGCAACTTTTCTGGATTTACAAGGGCTTTTGCAGCTTTTTTGCATTTATAAAGAGATTTGTAAGATTTGATTTTAAAACTGAACAGAAGATTTACATAAGGCGCAAAACTTTATTGAAGTTGCACAAGGTTTGTCTGCACAACTTGAACAATGCGCTGTATTGAAATGGGCATGACAGGCGTGCTATAATACGAAATATAAAGGGTGCGCGTTTGCCGCCCGAGGTTTAGGAGGCTGCTTTCAGATCTATGGATATACGAGTCTTGCAGTATTTTCTGGCTGTTGTGCGTGAGGAGAACATCACGAAAGCGGCACAGCTTTTACATATCACACAGCCCACACTTTCCCGCCAGCTGATGGGGCTGGAGCAGGAGCTTGGCGTGAAGCTGTTCAGCCGCAACAACCACAGCGTCACGTTGACGGAGGAGGGTATGTTATTCCGCCGCCGCGCAGAGGAAATCGTGACGCTTTCCGAAATGACGAAGCGGGAATTAAAGCAGGAGGCAATGCTGACCGGCGAAATTTCCATCGGCAGCGGCGAGTACCACGGCTCTTGCCATCTTTCCGGCATTCTGGCGGCGTTTCGCGCCGAGCACCCGAACGTGACGTACAGCGTTTATAGCGGCAACTCCGATAACATCAAGGAGCGCATTGAACGCGGCACGTTGGACATCGGCTTGCTGTTGGAGCCGGTGGAAATCAGCAAGTATGATTTTCTGCACTTCCCGGTGCCGGAAACGTGGAACGCGCTGGTGCGGTCGGATTCGCCGCTGGCGCAGAAGCCGTATTTGACGCCACAGGACATTGTGCCGTACCCTGCGGTGTTTTCGCGCCGGGACCAGATCCGCAGTGAGATTGTGAACTGGTTCGGCGACAGCGCGGACCGGCTCAACATTATCGCGCACGGCGATTTGCAATACAACATGGCCTCGGTTATTCGCCGCGAAAACGGCGTGCTGTTCACGCTGAAGCTCGACCTGCAGCATAACGGCCTGAAATTCGTGCCGCTGCAGCCGCCGATCCGCGCCGCGACGGTGCTCGTTTGGAAAAAGAACCGTGTGCTCTCACCGCTAACGAACGCGTTTCTCGATTTTGCGAAGAAATACATTTCCGGCATGGAGAAGGATAAAAAATAGGTATTGGACATTCTTTTGATGGTTTAGTATACTGAAAGCAAGAAATCACGAATTTTTATAGAAAAGGGGAAGACACATGGAATACGTAAAACTCGGCAACTCTGACCTGAATGTTTCGCGCATTTGCCTTGGCTGCATGGGCTTTGGCGAAGCGGCCGCGGGGCAGCACCGCTGGACGCTGGATGAGGAAAACTCCAACGAGATCATCAAAGCGGCGCTCGAGAACGGCATCAACTTTTTTGACACGGCGATGAGCTACCAAGGCGGCACGAGCGAGATGTTTGTCGGCCGTGTGCTGCGCGATTTTGCCCGCCGCGAGGATGTGGTGCTGGCGACGAAATTTGAGCCGCGCACCGACGAGGAGATTGCAAACGGCGTGACGGGGCAGCAGCACGTGAAAAACTGCCTCGATGCAAGCCTGAAGCGTCTCGGTATGGACTACGTTGATCTGTACATCTGCCACATGTGGGACTATCGCACGCCCATTGAGGAGATTATGGAAGGGCTGAACGACGCGGTGAAGGCCGGCAAGGTCCGCGCCATCGGCATCTCGAACTGCTATGCGTGGCAGCTGGCGCAGGCGAATTACTACGCCCGTATGCACGGCATGGCGGAGTTTGTGTCCGTTCAAGGGCATTATAATCTCATTTTCCGCGAGGAGGAGCGCGAAATGGCGCCGTTCTGCAAGGCGGAGAACATTGCGATGACGCCATACAGTGCACTCGCCGCAGGGCGGCTTTCGAGGCATCCTGGTGAGAGCTCCAAGCGCCTTGAGGAAGACAATTACGCGAAATTTAAGTACGACAAGACCGCCGAGGCCGACGGTGTGATCATTGACCGTGTGGCGGAGCTGGCCGAAAAGCGCGGCTGTACCATGACGGAGATCGCCCTCGCGTGGCTGCTGACGAAGGTTGCGTCGCCCATCTGCGGCGCGACGAATCTTTCGCACATCACAGGGCTTGTGAACGCCGTTGAATTGAGGCTCACCGCTGATGAGATTGCATACCTTGAAGAGCCCTACGTGCCGCACGCGTTGGTCGGCGTGATGGCGCAGAACCATGGTTGATTTGGAGACGCCGTGTATTTCACTGCCCGCAGGGCAATTTCACATACCGAAGGGATTCGTTTCGTTGAAAAAAGGACTTTGCAAACGCAAAGTCCTTTTTTCTGGTGGAGGAGGGTGGATTCGAACCACCGAAGCTAGAAGCAGCAGATTTACAGTCTGTCCCCTTTGGCCACTCGG